>Ga0209463_1000033_pt1 | contig 118483 bp, 112 predicted proteins | sample AgamicMgSfrz_FD_187169 | JGI IMG/M metagenome (GOLD analysis project Ga0209463, IMG submission 187169) | Agave microbial communities from Guanajuato, Mexico - Mg.Sf.rz (SPAdes) (version 2) | ecosystem: Host-associated > Plants > Phyllosphere > Phylloplane/Leaf | place: Guanajuato, Mexico... | reverse complement strand
TCGGAGAAAATCACTGTTTTCCTGATATGATTCTCTATATATTTTCATTCCCATTTCCACCCCATCGTCAATCATTCTTTTTGCCCGATAAAGTTTTCTATTCTGCTCATATCTCCGGTTATCATAAATATCATGGAAAAATATTCAAATATTTCTTCATACCAACCCAGTTTAGTTATTGCACTAAGCCCTGCCACTTACCTCCCATTATATTCATATAATACGGAAAAATTTTTCCTTACAAAGCTCCCCACCCCTCCACATATATTGCAAGCGGCTGTTTCTTTTTTAGCATGTTTGTATAGTTGGAATAATTCTCCACCGGTTTGCTATATCCCTTCTTCTAAAAAAGAAAATAAGTCATTCACCATTTTCTGATGAATGACTTATTTCACTTTATTTCACTAGCTCTAGATTCCATTCAATGGTGTTAAGTTCATCTATTAAGGCATTCACTTTATCTGCTGTCAGGTTTGCTTCTGGAAAGACTGCTAATTCTCGCAAAGTTTTCGTTCTCATCGCAAATATGCCTGGTGGCTTTGCGATGCCTGGGGCATGCTTTTCAAGAATAGCTGCTGCTGTTTCATATGCAAGCACGTCGATAAGCCTAGAGTCTTGCGTGAATTCTACCATTAATCCATTCTTGTTGTGATATTGGAAGTGATAACTGCCTGAACCGACTGTTAAGGTGACTGTATTATCTTTTTCCTTGTAAGTATAAATCCCTTCTGAGTGAACAAGCGGGTTTCCGCTTTCTGAAATATCAGCTGCTTGGGCATAAGGCAATACAATTTCTGCTGTTGTATTTGGCGGTATATCCACTTTCAGCTCAATCTTATCAGCTGTAATGCTCCAAGCTGATAGTATCTTGCCATACATGGATTCAAGGGCAGCCTTTGCATAGTTTAAGTGAATTCCGGCAAATTGCGGCTTAATGCGGATTCGTTTATAGGCTGGCAGCTCTTCATCCATATCGAGTCCTGCGACTGCTCTGTACATCCAATCACCGATGGCGCCATAGGCATAATGGTTAAAGGAATTCATATCATCACTCCAAAACGAACCGTCTTCCTTAATTCCGTCCCAGTGCTCCCAAATGGTTGTTGCCCCTTTTTTAACAGAATACAGCCAGGAAGGATAACCTTCTTGCAGCAATAATTTAACCGCTGTATCATGATGTCCTGCTTTTGAAAGAGCAAAACATAAATATGGAGTTCCGACAAACCCTGTTGTTAAATGATAGTTATTCTGAATAATAAGTTCGTTTAACTCATATGCTGTGCGCTCTTTTACTTTTCCATCCACAAGGTCGAAAATTAATGCAAGTACATGTGCTGTTTGCGTCGGTGATACGAGTCTGCCAGATTGGGAGACAAACTCATGATTGAATGCCTCTATAATATTCTCAAGCAGCGTACTATAGGTTTGAACATCATCCCATCTGCCGAGAACTTTGGCAGCATCGCGGAGAATTCTAGTCGAATGTGCATAGAAAGCTGTTGCAATAAAATCCTTGGGAGTTGCACCGCTGTAACTGCCTGATGGTGCATCAAGTGCAAGCCAGTCACCGAAATTGAAGCCGACAATCCATAGATATTCGTTTTCTCCTTGTTTGCGCATATACTCGACCCAAGCCTTCATGCTGTCATACTGCTCTTGTAACAGGCGCTTGTCTCCGTATGCCTTATAAACTTCCCATGGAATTACTGTTGCTGCATCACCCCAGGCTGCCGCATTGGCACCGCCGACAACTGCTGGAATGACAAAGGGAACTCCTCCATCTGGATGCTGTTCTGCCTTAAGGTCACGAAGCCACTTTGTGAAGAAAGGTCCGCCATGATAATTGAACAGCGCTGTCTGAATAAATACTTGCGCATCACCAGTCCAGCCAAGGCGCTCATCGCGCTGCGGACAGTCAGTCGGCACATCTAGGAAATTGCCTCTTTGCCCCCATTTAATATTTTCCTGGAGCTTATTCACAAGCGGATTGGAGCATTCAAACTCACCCAAGGGCTCCATATCGGTATGGATGACCTCTCCTAAGAAGTGCTCGTGAGAAAGTCCATTTTCTTGGTCTGGATAACCTTCCACCTTCACATAGCGGAAGCCTTGGAAAGTAAAGTGAGGAGCATAGTTTTCCAAGCCGTCTCCCTTTGCGATATATTCTACTTGCTGGTCTGCTTTGCGCAGATTGCCAAAGTAAATGTTTCCATCTTTATCAAGCACTTCTGCATGCTTTAAGGAAATCTTCGTCCCCTTTTCCGCTTTAACAGAAAAGCGAATTCTACCGACCATGTTTTGCCCCATATCTATGACTGTATCTCCGGCTGGAGTTTTAAAAACAGCAACCGGTTTTATGACTTCTGTCACTTTTGTCGGCGAATTCTCTTGAGCGATCAGTTGTGATACAGGCATTATTTGCACAGAGGTATTAGACCAACTGCTATCATCAAAACCAGGCAGACTGAAACCCTCTTGTTCGAGTCTTGCATCATATCTTTCTCCTTGATAAATCTCTGAATAAACAACAGGTCCTGTCGCTGCTTTCCATGTCGTATCTGTAGCAATAAGCTCTTCTGTGCCATCCTCGTATTTCACATGCAATTCAAAAAATGCAGCGCGCCTGTCTCCATACACATGACGCTTATTTTCCCATGTGATATTTCCTTTATACCAGCCGTCTGCAAGCATGATGCCAAATCCGTTCGGTCCTGCTTGAACTTGTGATGTTACATCATATGTCTGATATTGAAGGCGATTGTGATAGCTGGTCCAGCCGGGAGCAAACAGCTCGTCTCCGACTCTTTCCCCGTTAACAAACAGCTCATACAAGCCTAGACCAGTACCATAAATGCGGGCAGATAGGATGCCTCTTTGCAGTTGAAATTCTTTTCTTAGGCAAAATGCCGGCTCACTCAACGGGTCTATTTCCGCTTCAGAAGGTGTGATCCATTGAGCTTTCCAATCATATGCGGCAAACATTGCTGTTTCCCACCAGGCTGTTTCGCTCCAGGAGGATTCGCGTGTTTTGTTGTCCCAAACTTTCACTCGGTAATAATATCTAGTGTTTTCGTTAAGGTCAGGTCCCTCATACTCAATATGCAGGGAATCTTGTGAGTACGTGTTACCTGTATCCCACAGCAATATATGGAAGTCAGGATGAACGGAAACTTGGATTTGATACGACTGCTGCAGTGTTCCTCTTTCGTCTGAAATGATTTTCCAGCTTAAGCGTGGTTTTTTTATATCAATGCCGAGTGGATTTGTACGATACTCGCATGTTAATGCTGCTGCTTTTAAAATGGTCATAGAATATCACCTTTCTCAATAAATTCCCTCAATCATTCAAGATGTTTTTTCAGCCATGTGGCTGCCAATTCAAACCATGGTTGGCACGCTTCATTTATATGACTGGCATTGCCTGCAGTGGTTTGATCACTTAAAGATAATCCGTGTACACCGCTTTGGAAAACATGCAATTCGTATGGCACTTTATTTTTTGCCAGCTCTAAAGCAAAGACTAAAGCATTCTCAGCGTAAACTAAATCATCATCGGCAGTATGCCATATGAATGTGGGCGGTGTATCGCCTGTAACATTGCGTACAGGACTGATTTCTTTCAGCTGCTGTTCAGTTGGTTTGTTTGTACCGAATACTGCCTTGCTTGAAATTTCCCAAAATCCTTTTTTAGCCTCATCCGCCTCTTGTTCTACTTTTGCCTTCATCAATTCATAATCAAGAAGCGGATATCCTAATATGACTGCATTCGGTTTAAACAAAGTGTTACTTTCCTGTAAGGACTTTTGTATAAAGTGGTCTTGCCAATGGACTGCCATGCTTGCTGCCAAATGGCCGCCTGCAGAAAAACCGCATAAAGCAATAGCATCAGGATTTACGAGCCATTCTTTCGCATTTGTTCGCACTATAAGAATCGCTTTTGCCAAATCAAGTAATGGCTGCGGATATTGAGAGCGTTCATTTACCTCCGGGAGCTGCTTGAAATCTTTGACCCACTCACGAAAGTACGTATTATAGCGCAGCACAAATGTATGATAGCCTTTTGCTGCAAACCTTAAAGCGACCGGTTCTGCCTCTCTGTCAGATGTGCCTAAATAACCGCCTCCAGGACAAATGATAACCGCAGGCCGCTTTTTATCTGCTTGAAATTCTTGTGAATTATCAAGCAGATAGGCAGTCAATGTGACAAGATCATTATCTTCCCATAACTGAATTTTTTCGATTTTCATAACAAGTTTCTCTCCTTTGACAGTATGATGCATCGCAATCCCATGTATTTTTTTAGGAAACGATTATTTCATCAATAGGTTCGTCATCCGCATCCCCTTTTCCTTCCATTTCTGGAATTGGAAGAACAGCGACAGCAGAGAGAATCGAAAATGCAGCGAGCACTAGGAAAAACAGCGTATAACCATCACCGCCAAATGTACTTGCACCAAAAGCAATCAACGCTGGTGCTGCAAAGCTGACTAATGTTGATGCCATATTTGTTGTTGTATTCATGATGGATATATCTTTTGCGGCATTTTCCTTAGAAGGCAATATGCGGTTTACAAGGGCATTATCTACAGCATTGTACATACCAAACCCAAAGTTAAAGATGAAATTACCGACAATGACCCATGCCACACTTGTAGAGAAGGCAAAGGCGACAAGGCAGAGTGCTGTTATGAGAGCCGCTCCCATTACAAAAGGCTTTTGCTTTTTAACTTTATCTGATAAAAAGCCGCCAAGAATGCCAGCTCCAACCATCATGATGATCGTAGGCGCAGTGAGCCCCATAATTTGAAAAATCTTCGCTTCACTTAAATGAAATCTGGCGATGTAAAACAATGTCAGCATATTTAATCCAGCATTCGAGAAATTGATGAACAGCTTTGTCAAAAGTGCCCAAGTATAAGCAGGATGCTGTTTAAAGCTCGGATAAAAGCCGCGAATCCCAAGCGATGTTTTGCTGTTTTTTTCTGTTTTCGCAAAATAATTATCCTTAATTAAAAGTGCGGCAGTAATCCCGCCAATTAGCTGGATAACAATCAAAGTAATCATCTTCTGTTCAAGCGTTGAATTTGCGAACACTCCCATCAGTATTTGACCTGACATGACAAACGCTGGTGCTGAGGCTCCAATCAACCCTGAAACACGGCCAAACTTTTCCGGATCGACCTGCTCTGGGACAATTGCATAACAGGAAAGGGAAACCATGCCGTAAAAGAAATTCGCCAAGCATAACGAAATAATGAACATGGGAATTGATGCTGCAAAGGTGAGCATCAGCATCGAAATCGCACCGAGAATGCTGCCTGCTACCATCCAAAATCTTCTCCTCCCCATCCTCATTCTTGTCTTATCCGCAATCACACCTCCAAACAATCCAAAAATAACAACGGCAATTCCTGTAATCCCTGATGCAGTTCCATAAACAGCCGTCGCATCCTGTTGTCCGACAATTCTTATCACAATAAAGGTAGAAAGACCAAACCCTAATAAAACCAATGGTGCAATAGCAGTGCCGACACCAAGCATTGCTGCAACTATCAATCTCTGAAAGGGCGTTTTTTTCCAGCCGACTGTCTCCATCGTGTTCCCTCCTACATATTTAGGTTTTTAGTATAGTTGTCAATATTTTAGCAAGCGCTTTCAATTAAATTAATGATATAATCAAAGAATATTTTTGCTTGATTCAAAGATTATGAAATAGTAACGCTTTATTAAATATAATTAGTAAAAACTTGCTCCCTACAAACTCGGGAGCAAATAACGGGTCAATTGTTGACAAGGGAACTTGATTGCGCGATTTGGCCGAGGTAACGGGCGCTTTCCTTTACCTTTCTTACCTGTGTGGTGCGGTCTACCTCAATTAAACCGAATTTTTTGGAGTATCCTGAATTCCACTCATAATTATCAAAAGTGGACCAATGCAGATAACCTCTTATATCAATTCCATCCTCTAAACAAGCCTGCAGACCTTCTAATCCTCTGCGGATAAATTCTACACGTCTTTCATCATTGTCTGTGGCAATGCCGTGCTCTGTGACAATGATTGGAATGGAGATAGCCTCGGCTACCTTGCAGATGACATTTGCTAAGCCTTCCGGGTAAAATTCATAGCCCATTTGTGTCAATTCTGCCCTTTCATCAGGCTGTACTTGACCATTTGGACCATACACTTCTCTTGTATAGTTTTGCAGTCCAAAAAAATCGTCGTCTGTAATCATTGGCAAGTATTGTTCAAAATAGCTGTGCCATTTTTTAGCGGCTATTTCCTCGCCTCCTTTTATGGATTGAACATCAGAAAGCGCCATGGACAAGCCAACTAATGTGTCTGGTGAAATACGCTTTATCACTTGGCGCGCCTTTGCGTGGGCTTTGTGAAGAAGCTTCATTGAGCTCTCATCAGAAATCATATGGAAAGTAAAATACTGGTCTGTTGTCGTACCACAAAGCTTCGCTGCAGCTTCTCGCCATTGAGGAGCTGTCCATGCGTCTTGATCAATTCCGACCGGAGGGATAAAACCTATGCTAGTAAACAGCTCTCGAAGCATAACAGGAAGGTTCACCTCATTCATCGTCAGTACATATGGAATTAAATGACCAAGCTCACGGAATACTGTTTCACAATATTTCGCAAAGCGTTCAGGTACATCTGGGCTTGCCCATCCGCCAAACTGCATCAGCCATTTTGGCGACGCAAAGTGATGCATAGCCACAAAAGGCGTCATATTATATGCATAGCATGTTTCAAGCACATCGCGATAATGATCCAAAGCAGCTTGTGAATACTGGCCTGGCTGTGGCTCAATTCTGGACCATTCAATAGAAAAGCGAAACACTTTTAAGCCAAGGCTTGCCATAAGAGCAATATCTTCTTTATAAAGCTTGTAATGGTCAATTGCATCACCTGATTTTTCTTGATACGGCGAGCCTTCTACTTGCTCCTCTGCCCAAAAATCACTGTTATCGTTATTACCTTCTACTTGATGCCCGGCGGTTGCTGAGCCCCAGAGAAATTGATTTGGAAACTGAAAATTCATCTTGTATCCACCCCTATAATCTTATACTTGCTTTCTTCTTTAATTGTAGCAAGCGTTTTCAATTGATTTAATGGCAAATACAAAGAAGATGTTTGCTCGATTCAAAGATTTTAGGGGTTGCTTAAAGTACAGTAAAAGTTAACGCTTCTGCTCTCTATATTCCTTCGGTGTCAGGAGGAATATTTCGTTGAATTTTTTATAAAAAAAAGAAACACTGGAATAGCCGACCTCTTCTGCAATTTCTGGAATTGGAAGATTTGAATTTGTTAAATAAAGAGCAGCCTTATTAATTCGCTGAGCTTGCAGCAAATCGGTGAACGACTTTCCAGTGGCTTTTTTTAGTATGGCAGAAATATAGTTAGGATGATATTTGAACTGCTCTGCCATTTCCGCTAGACTGCAATTCTTCCAATTGCTTTCTATATAGCTTAAAAAATCAACGATAACTACATCCTTTTCCGTTCTATGGTTCATCTTCATGCTTGTAGAGCTGTTGCTGTGGCGAATCAATTCCGTAAACATTATAAACAGATAGGCATCTATCAATGCTGATGTAAAGGCATCCTCGTCAAAATACTCGCACATAATATTTTCCATTATGTCATTAAAGTTAGAACTGGCTTCGAACGGAAAATAAAGATACTTATTCACGCTTCTGCTGCCAATGAGAGAGTCGACTAAAAATTGCGAGATAATGCTTTTATTTGTAAATCTGCTTAAGAAACTCGTCGACAAGTAATCATGCTTCAGCTTTATTTCAATTACAATATCGTTACTTGTTGTTGCCCTTACTGTATGGGGAGTATTCTTGTCTAACATGATTATGCCGCCTTCGAGAATATCGATGGCATCATCTTCTAGCACAATTTTACATGTACCTTGATATACGTATATCAGTTCAATATATTGATGAATATGCATTGGCACATATGCAGCCACAGGACATTGAGAAATGAAGATATTATCTTCTATTGGATTATGAGAAGGATCAAAAATCATGTTAAATTCATACAATGGCTCTCCCTTAATAGTAGCGATTGGTTCGACTTGATAAGTGGTTTTAATAAAATTCCAGTCAGGTGGATCCATTTTATTATAGCTTTCGAGTTTTTCTCTCAATTCAGTACTATTCATAGACTAAGCTCCTTTTTGGGATAATTTCCAAAGACATATTCCCCAAACATAAAGGTGTATATTTTTTCTGTTTACCTGCTTTTACTTTTGTTTACACTATAAATATATCATATCTATCACTAAAACAGTCTTAAATAAAAGATTATGGTCTCCTATTCATCGGCTCTGTCACTCCTATAATATGTACAGACTCTTGTTTAGTTATTGCTTCAATCACACCACTTGCTATCTCTGCATTCGTCAGCCAGCGTGATTTTTCATTGTTGATAATGAAACCTAGCTGAATTTGATGATACTTATATTTTGGATGGTCTGTCAGCTTGCTGCGCCATTGCTGCAAATCCGCACTGCTTCCCAGTACATGAAACAACCGGTAGTCTCTAGTAGTCTCAGATATTATTGCTAGGAGTTTAGCTAAAGCTTCATCTGCATAAGAATGAACCCAAGCAACAACTAACTCTATATCCTTAAAATACGTCACTGCATCTCTCAACTTTGAGTCCAGTTCATCTAAATTGCTGTAGTCCAGAAGTATTGGATGAATGACAGAATACGGGCACCTTTTTATTGTCTTGTCCATTCTGTGTTTATTTCTACCGATTACAGACACTGAGTACCCCTGTTTCGCCAGCCAAACCGTTACATCTGAAAGCATTCCTGTCCCGCCTACTACTAACGCATGCCCCATTAATTACCGCTCCCTTTGGTGGTTTGTTTGTAAAAAAACAGCGCTGCATTTGCAGCACTGCTCTTATTTATACCAGTCAGCTTGCTCCATATGTACAAAGGGAATGTCTGTATCAATCAAACCTTCGACTTTTGCAATCGGTAAATTTTCCCCTTGCAGCCATTTAGAAAAATCAAATTCAATCGGGTCTTGGTTGCCGCCAAGTGCAAACCAAGCTTTTCCTTCCTTTGGAAAATAGGCAGATGTATGAATTGTTCCTGCCCAGGAGCCATACAGATTGGAGAATATTCCCGCATTGGAGTCATTCAACAGTCTAAATGCTTCCTTTCCTCCCATGGAACTCGTTTGATGGTTCTCGATAATTTCGAGGCGTCTTTTCGAATCATCAAGAACATGACGATTTTCTTCAGTCATGATATTGAAATGATTAGTACAAGATAGGCCTCGTCTTACTTCCACTCTTCTTGGCGAAGTTTCAACAATATATGGTGTTTCACAGCTTCTGTCGAATAGTACATAGCTGAAGGAGTGGCGGTGGGGAATTTCTTTCAGAAGCTCAGCCGCTTCCTCTGCAGTACCACAAAGCTCCAAGATCAGCCTGCCAATCATATTGCATACAAAGCCAGTACCTGGTTTCTTCCGGTTCATGAAATTATAGCCCATCGTTAAGCCTTGTTCGTTCATGCCATCCATTCTGCCTGTGCCTCTTTGGCTCGGACCGATAATGGCATTTCCTCCGTCAGTCGGTTTAAAGATTGTATATCTGCCATCATATGTTTTTGGATGATAGTCATAATTACGGATTAAATAATCACTGCCGACATAAATCGAACAGCCAGACTTGTCAATATCGAGACGATAGCCGCAAAATTCAAGGAGTACCTTGTCCATTGGCCAGCCTAATGCATCTCGAAAGCCTTCTAACTCTTCCCAAATCAGCGGAGCAAATTTAGAAAAAATAAGTCTGGTTTCACGGGCATCAACCGTAAATTTCGGCTTTCTTACCTTCCATTGTCTCTCCCTGTTCTTAACAAGGATTGAATCTTTGAAATACTCACCTTGTTTATAGCCAAAATCATAATGTGTTCCACGAAATTGCATGACATCTGCATAAACTTTTTTCATCTTGTCTCCTCCATCTGTGCTATTATTTAGAATACTTCTAAAAGGAGGAAAATGGAAGAGATACACTATTTAAAAGCAATGAAAAACCAGTCACTGTTAATGACTGGCGAAAATCGTTAAACCCTGAACTTGTTGATTAATTCTTTTAAGTCTTCTGCTAAATGGGACAAAGCTTGCGAAGATGCTGCAATTTCTTCCATTGAAGCAAGCTGCTCCTCTGCTGATGCTGCAACATTCTGTGAATGCATTGATGTTTGTCCAGAAATATTTTGTATTTCCGAAACAGTTGTTGCCACTTCCTGCGTGCCTGCAGCAAGTATTTCGGAAGTTTGAGCCATTCCTTCGATTTGCTCCGTCAGATTTCCCATAAACTCCATAATCTCTGTAAAGTTCTCTTTTGTCTGCTCGACTATTTCCAATCCTTCTTTCACATCCAATGTCACTTGTTCCATCGATGCATTGGATTGAACCATATCTGCTTGAATTGTTTTGATAAGTGCGGAGATTTGTGAAGATGACGCTTGAGACTGTTCAGCAAGCTTCCTGACTTCATCTGCGACTACAGCAAAACCTTTCCCGTTTTCTCCAGCTCTGGCAGCTTCAATTGCAGCATTCAATGCTAATAAATTTGTCTGATTAGCAATATCTGTAATCACATTTGTGATTTTCTCAATTTCCTGAGAACGGGAGTCCAGGTTTTTAATCGCTTCTCCTGTTTTCGCTACAGAACGATTTATTTCCGTAATTTTTTGAACAGTTTTGTCAACATATAATCCGCCATTCTTTGCCTTTTCTGTCGCCTTCAAACCGACATCAGAAACAGCTTGTGCATTATGAGCAATTGATTGAATTCCTTCTGTTACTTCAACAAGTGCAGCAGCACTGTCCTGAACATTTGTTGCTGATTGGTCTGCACCATTTGCCACTTGCTGAATAGACTCAGTAATGACTTCTGTCGCTTTACTTGTCTCTTCTGAGCTTGCAGTCAGCTCCTCAGAAGCGGATGCTAATTGCTCTGAAGTGGAAATGACTTCATTCATCATCGATTTTAAACTGTCTGTCATTTTGTTGTAGCTTACAGATAATACACTAAGCTCATCAGTGGATTTATCAGCCACTTTTGCTGTAAAATCTCCGTTACCTGCATACTCGAGGGCTGTTGTCAGCTTTTCAAGCCTTCTTCTTATCGATCTTGTGAATAAAAGAACGACTGTCACTGCTATTGCGACCATAATGATTAACACGATCACAAATTTTGTTAAGAAAGAAGACAGTATATTATCGATCATTTCTTCTGAAGCACCAACATACATAATTCCGACAACTTCCCCTGTAGAATTTTTAAGGGGCATATATGCTGTCTGATAGTTTTTCCCAACAACATTAGCTTCACCGTAATAGTTATCTCCATTATTAATAACAGTGTCAACTACATCTTGTGATGCCTGTGTACCTGTGGCCCGCTTGCCATCTGCCATTACATTCGTGGCAATTCTCGTATCACCTAAAAAGAATGTTACTGTATCGTCCGTGTCTTTGCCAATTAAGTCGACCAATTCATTATTATCATTGATAACTGTCTCGCCTTTTAAAAGTTTATCCCCGTCGACCTTCCATTCACCAGGGTATTCACTATTTACATAGTAATAACTAAGTGCAAGATCTCCTTTTGCTTTTTCTATTGCAAACTCCTTTATTCCCCTTGTAATCTCACTATTTGCCACATACCCGACAACCACGGATAAGGCAATAATAATGGCAACAACGATTAAGTTAATCTTTGTGCCTAATTTCATCTTAAGCTGTAATTTCATGCGCTTTCCCATCCCTTAAAAAATTTGCAATTTATTGATGCTAATGGTTGTATCGGCCCAATTTAGTGAAAATTAATCACTTTTTAGCCTGATTTATAAATATTGTTGTACAACAGTGGAAGGAGTTCCCAAAACTTCTATACAATAGAAAAAAAGAAGGTGAAAAAGCCAGCATGCCGACTTTTCCACCATCCTTTTTCACTTATTTCACGGTCAAGATGACCCGCTGATAAGTTTTCAGTTCATGTGCTCCATCATCCTGCACTTCCACGATAATATGAAGTGTATCTCCAGATTTCGCATCCTCAGGCACAGTGAAGCTCACAGTATCACTATCTTTACCTGTTAATTCAATCGTATCCGTTGTTTCTCCTTCTGCCAATTCACGCTGTAGGCCCAGCTGAAGGCCATCTGTTACTTGCGGCACTGTTTCGTTCTTGGCTACCTTTGACTCTTCATACGTATCTGCTTCGAAATATCTCCACCATTTATAGGAAATATTGTCACCGTCCGGATCACTGCCTTTAGCATGCAACGTCACTTTTTCACCCGTTTCGACCGTCAAATCCAGACCTTCCCCTACTTCAACAGCTGGATTATGGTTTGCATCCTCATAACTTTCTGCAGTCAGCCAATCAGCACGTGCAGCAAAGTCACTTTGAATATCATCAAACCAGCGTGTTAAGGAATACTCCGCTTCATAACGGTTTGCGTAAGGATTAAAGTCCGTGACCGTGTTTTTATAGACCTTGCTGCTGACAGCGTCAAAGCGGCCGCCCCAGCCTCCATAAGTCGGGTCCTCCAAGCTTCTTAGGCCATTGTCTATTAGGTAGAAGAAGGATGGAGAATCACCTTCTGAAATAAAGTCATACTTTTTATATTGAGGGTTTTTCTTTAAGTATTCTTCCGTTCCGCGCTGCTCTTCAAAAAGCTCTCCTTCAATCATCTTGCCGTCACCCATTAATGCATACATATCCATTAACGGACCATGGCCGACAATATTATCCTTATGCCAATCACCTGTAAGCTTTGTGTTCAACTCCTCTGAATGTAATTTCCATGCGTATGCAAAATGCCAGAAATTTGACGTATCATTAATGATGCGGATATCTGGCCAGTTTTTAGCAATATACTTGCTATAGCTGTCATCCTGATCCAATATAATATAAAGTACAAGTTTTTCGCTAACTTTTGATTTAATACTTTCCCAATCATCGGACTTGCTATATTCTTCTTCTATCGATTTCAGTGCACGAGCAGTTGTATTTGTTCCGCCCCATGTTTGCACATATAAATCACTTTCGTCCTCACCTAAGAACAGCTCCTTCAAGAACTGTGAGCCCTCTGTCTCTTCTTCCATTTCCCCTACATTGGATATATTACCGATCTTTGTTATACTGCGTAGATAATCTGGTTCAGGATAGCCGTCAGCATGCTTCACCAGATTTGGATATCCCTCCTCATACGCATCCAGCATATCTGTAAGCCACTCAGTGCCTGTCCATCGAAAAGGCTCTATTTCTTTTTCTTTATCACCTGCATAGTGATAAACAGAGCTTGTCAGTACAATTCCTTCTAGGTCCATTTCATTGGCATACACCAAGTAGCGGAGCACAGAGTTCATATCATCTACTTCGCCATCCGTAGTAATTACCGTTCTAGCCTTTTGCTTTTGTTCATTTTTGCTGTCACTGCTGCTTTCTGTTTTTGTTTCATTAGAAGAATTTGTTTCTTCTTTGCTGTTCGTACAGCCAGCTGCTACGATGGCACAAAGCAGCAACAAAGTGATTAATCCTTTTCTTTTCATCCATTTCATCCCCTCTTTTTTGCATCAGATAATTTCCTAACTGGAGAAAAACAAAAAACCTAAACAAACACATGTAAATAAAGCCATGCATCTGTTTAGGTTATGCCCGTTAGGTAACATTCCTAATGTCTATATGTATTTTAAGCGTTTACACAATCATTCTAACCTATCAATATAGCGTTTTCATCTTACCATTTGCCTATTTTTGCTAGATTACTTTCTATTCAATAGGTGGCTGTAAACAGTCTTTATAGAGTATGGGTCGATTTCATCTCCTTGGCGAACATACATGTCCCGGTCATGATAAGGCAGCTCTAAATTTGCCCAAACTTCATTTGTCTCTGCTTCCCCATGAAGACTTTTTATGTAGAAATCATATCCTTCCCCATCACTTGTCGAAGAAGAAAAGCGTCCTTCCCCGTATCTTAAGGCAACATCAATGGCATTTTTCAGCTTGACTAACGCTTCCTTGTTAATGTAGTTACTTCCATTTCTTACTCCCCTTGTTCGTTCTTTTCTGCTTTTTATATATTGTTTTTCTCTCCTCCCTTTAATGGCATGCCAACATAGCTAGATTCTAAAAAAGCAAATGAAAAGCCTCAGGTTTTACCCCAAGGCCCTTTATTATAGGTTGTTTACATGTATCAAATCAATCATTCCATCCTCTGAAACAACAAGGATAAGACAATTTTTATCATTAGAACTATGTAAATAGCGATATGCTGAATTATATCTTGCTCCTCTTGATCTATCACCGAAACGTGTATCTGCGGTTCCATCTAGTATAACTCCGATAGCATGACAATTCCCGTCTGGATGAAGCAGCACCGCACCATCAATAGAGGAAATATGTTTTATTGAGCTTTGAAAATCTCTTTTGTCCGCTTTATATTCTAGTCGTAAGCATTGATTCGACAGGCGGCTGGCCTCTGCCGCAGCTTGTTCTGAAATAACTAGCATCGTCCCTTTTTGTTGGTTTTTAGCTTCTGCACACAAATCCCAAATGGCTCGGTAATTATACTGATTGGAAAAAGCTTGATTGAAGCATGCTGCGAACTCTGCTTCTTCTAAAGGAGCTTTTGGGAACTCCGGAATGCCATAACTAACATGAAACATCTTCTTCTTTCTGTTTCCTGTTTCTGCTAAATCCCATTTAGCATGACTTACAAAAGTCACAGAGTAGCCGTTTATTCGATTATTCAGCTCATTTGTCCATTCAATGAAGCCTATTATTTCCTTGCCATTTGATAAGAGAAATATATTATCTTGGGCTATCTCTAATAATTTACGTACGCCTTTATAATTAGTGAGCGGCATCCTATCAACAAACATTACGGCACTGTCTCCTACATCATCCTCCTTGCAAAATAGGATTTTGCCGCAGCATTCAGCTCCTTCGTAGTAAATAGTCGCTATTTCATTTAATTTATGATAAAGCGCTAAATCAAATACCCCAAGAATTGATACGAAAGCACTGCTAATATATTTCTCGGCAACATTTCGAACGATGTTATTTGTGCTAATATAATGTTCGATTCCATCATGAATAAGCGGTCTGCTTGCATAGACGACAGAATCCCCGACTAATTGATGAAAAAAACCGCTGTTTATATACTTTTTAATCTCTTCTCTTCGCATTTCCACTACTTCTATAACAACCGCAGACTCACTTTCTATAAAACTGCAAAAGATGTCTATTATGTCCGAATTTCTTTTAACAAACAAGGCATTAAGTGTGTCTTCAATATAATCCTTAAAGAATTCTTTTACCTTGTTATCAGAAGACACATCTTCAGAATAATAGGTAGTGGAACGAAGAGGAAAACGATGCTTTTGATTCATCTCTATTTTATAGTTATAATGCGGATCAAATATAATAGCAATATTATCTATTTGCAGCGTATTAAAAATTGGCTTTTTATTTTTGGAAGCCTTAAGGGAATAATCTAATTTAAACAAACTGACAATCGGTTCGTCTTTAATCGATACTATATCGAATGTTTCTCGCATTGTGCCAGCCAACTGTTCTTGGTATCTTTCCGAAAAAGAATATGTCTCTTGGAGCGTTTGATATTGTCTCATAAAAGCCTCCGATATTAGTGTTTTTGTGGATGATAGATTACTTCTTACAAGAACAAAATAGACACAAATAATAATAGTGTTACAACTTATGATAATTGCGAATACTTAAAAACATTAATTCTTAGAGAGGTTTACTCTTTGGAAAATTTTATATTTTTATTTTACCTGAAAAGTAAAAATATTGATACTTTTCAAACTGGAAGATTTATGTGGATTTTTTCTCTGAGGATACAACCGATATTCCAATAGAGGATATTGCTATAAATGGAAGCACCATATATCCATGGAAACTATTAGTATAAACACAAATTTTTAACACATACTAACCATGTGTATAAAGGCTAATTCGGCCAAGAAAGAGGGAAAACTTCCCATATGATAAAGGAAAAAATATCATTAAATCAGCTGCTTGCTTTAATCATTTGCTTTAATCTGGGAAGCTCTGTCGTGCTTGGTATTGGTCTAAAAGGGAAGCAGGACGCATGGATTGTTGTATTAGTTTCTTCCTTCATAGGGTTAGCGATTGCATTAGCCTATCACTATCTTCATTCGTTTTTTCCAGAAAAGAACTTATATGAACTGATCGAATATTGTTTTAATAGACCTCTTGCTATCTTTCTTAGCTTTGTTTACATTGTTTACTTTTTTTATTTGGCTGCCCGTGTCATAAGGGATTTTATTGAAATGACCTCAACGATTATATTGCCGAACACCCCAATCGAAGTACTAACATTAGCAGTTATGCTGACAATTGCCTATATATTGTATTTAGGAATTGAAGTACTGGGGAGGACGACTGAAATATTTACACCGTATTCCATTATTTTTTTCGTACTACTGGCGGTTTTTCTGTATGCAAGCAAAAATTTCACTGTTGAAAATATAACACCTGTACTGACAAATGGAATAAAGCCGCTAATGAAAGTTATTTTCCCATACGAGCTTGTTCGCCCATACGGTCAAATAATTGCTTTTAATTGTATATTCCCATTACTTGCTAACTTCAAAAAAAGCAATAATGTGTTAATTTTTGGTGTTATTCTGTCCGGCTTTTTTCTGACTGTAGCAACATTAGTCGTTACCCTTTCATTAGGAAGCAATATTGCATCTAGAGCGACCTTCCCTTTGTTAAGTGCTACCCGACTTGTAGCAATCGGCGAATTTATAGAAAGAATCGATGCAATAACAGTGTTCATTATCCTGCTTGGTATATTAGTAAAAAGCTCAGTGTTTATTTTTGCTGGGTTAAAAGGGTTAGAATACATCTGTAAAATTCCGTATCGTAGTTTTACGATGCCGATAATGTGTATTATTACACTTTTCACTGTATTTATTGCCCGGGGGATTGCCGATCATGTTTTGGAAGGATTTCAGGTCATTCCCTATTTTCTAAACTTGCCGATGCAATTTTTTATTCCGATGATCATGCTATTTATATTATTAGTAAAAAAAGCAACAAGCAGGAAAACCTTCCATGCTAGCAAAAATTAGCGCCTTCTCTCGTTGGAGAAGGCGCTAATTTAATTAAAGTTCTGCACCGTTTGTAGCGATAACATTTTTGTACCAGTCAAACGATTTTTTCTTCTTTCTATCCAATGTGCCATTGCCGTAATCATCTTGATCAACATAGATAAAGCCATAGCGTTTAGACATTTCAGAAGTTCCTGCACTAATCAAGTCAATACAACCCCAGCTAGTGTAGCCCATAACGTCTACTCCGTCTTTAATCGCTTCGCCCATCTGTTCAATATGAGCACGCAAGTAATCAATTCGGTAGTCATCCTGAATAGAGCCGTCTTCCTCAAGCTTATCATAAGCACCTAATCCATTTTCAACGATGAACAAAGGAACTTGGTAACGGTCATACATTTTTTTCAATGTAATACGCAAGCCTTTCGGATCAATTTGCCAGCCCCAATCAGATGCTTCTAAGTAAGGGTTTGGAATTCCGCTGAAGAAGTTGCCTTTTTCCTTCATTTTATCCGGTGAACCGCTTGAAACCATTGTCATGTAATAACTGAAGGACAAGAAGTCAACTGGATGCTGCAGTAATATTTCTTCATCTCCTGGCAGCATTTCAATCTTGATGTCATTTTCCTCGAAATAACGGTTCATATAGCTTGGATAGTAACCGCGAACTTGAACGTCTGTGAAGAAAAGATTCTTCTGGTCTTCATCCAATGCCGCAAGCACATCATCAGGACTACATGTTTCCGCGTATGTTTCCATGCGGGCAAGCATACAGCCAATCAACGCATCTGGGATAATTTCGTGACACGCTTTAACCGCTCTCGCACTAGCTACAAACTGATGATGAAGCGCCTGGTAAACAGCCTGTTCGCGATTTTCAACACGATCAACAAGAATACCGCTGCCGATATACGGAGAAATCGTGGAAACATTGATTTCATTAAATGTCAGCCAATATTTCACTTTATCTTTATAACGGTTGAAGACGGTTTCAGCATAATGTACAAAATAATCAACTAATCTGCGGTCTGTCCAGCCATTATGCTTCTGTACTAGATTCAGAGGCAGCTCGTAATGAGATAATGTCACCAAGGGCTCAATTCCGTATTTTTGCAGTTCATCAAACACTCTGTCATAAAATGCTAAGCCCTCTTCATTTGGTACCGTTTCATCTCCATTTGGAAAGATACGTGGCCAAGAAATCGACATACGGAATGTTTTGAAGCCCATCTCAGCAAACAGAGCAATATCTTCTTTATAACGATGATAGAAATCAATTCCGCGACGTTTCGGGAAATTGTCTCCCCCTTTTCCAGCAAGCAGCGCTTCTAATTCCTCTTCACTTTTTACGTCCATCTCAATTTCATGATTTCTTTCTTCCTTCGGCACGAATGCTACCATATCGAAAATGGACAATCCTTTTCCGCCTTCATTATAAGCTCCTTCAAGCTGATTAGCAGCTGTTGCTCCGCCCCATAAAAATCCTTCAGGAAAATGACTCTTTTTCATATCAATGCCTCCTAGTATGTTTATAAATCTATCATACTAGCATTCCTCAAGAAAAACTGGTCTGATTAAGACCACCTCTGGCTACAGTTAAAAGAAGGCCTTTACCACTAGCAGTACGCGTTATATAGGGATTAGAACTACTCCTTTGTCAACAGGGTAAACTGGTCTGAATGAGACCAGTTAATAGCGGGAAAAGAGCACATCAAACAGCCTCAGAAGTGTATAACTGCTCACGCTTGAGTTTTCTATTTTTCCGCATTGAATTATTTCATCGAAAACTCCTAATTTGCCGAGCTCGCCGGAAAATGTAATAAGCAGCTTCTGACCTTGTGCAGCCTTGAATTTTTCGATAAAAGGAAAATAAGCAGAAAATATATTACCTTGAATAGAAATCGTAATAATCAGGTCTTCCTCATCAAGCTCAGATAATGTATCCATTTGTTTAAAGAAATTAGTGCCGCACTCGCTAAGCTTTCCTAGCATAAGCAGCTTCTTCTGCAGCTCCATCGCTTGGACCTGATATTTCTCAAATCCTAATATGATAATTCTTTTTGATTTTTTAATACGAGTTGCGATGCGGTCAATCTGCTCCAGTGGTATTTCATCAATAATGGCAAGATTTTCGTTTAATTGCTGAAACAGTTCATGTGTATGTAGTGGGGTATGATTCATTTCATTCAGTGATGCATCGATTGGGAAATTGACACTGTTGCGCATGCTGGAAAAATTCCGAAATCCAATTCTTTTACAAAAGCGGTTAATTGTAGATGGTGCCACATGGCATGCCTCTGCAGCGCTTTCGAGTGAGAAGCTTTCGAGCTCATGAATATGTTCAAGAAGACCTCTTGCTACATGATAATTAATATCCTTGTTTAGGGAATTGTTGATATATGCCAACAGCGTATAAATCAGCTGCTCCATTTTTACCACCTCGAATGCAATTCTACCATACTATCTATACTTGCTGAAACTTTTGGCTTATGCAAATCTATTCTTTTCATGAAGATTTAAAGTATGTAAGATGAGCATGAATGCTAGAAGCTTGCAAGATAACTTTCATAGGAGATTTTAGTTGTGATAAGAACAAGTTACAACTGAATTAAGTTCAAATGCTCCATTCTAAAAAAAATAACTTTGGCACTCCCTACACCATCGAAATCTTGCTCTGTAAAAACGAAATAAACAAATTTGCTTCCGCTGTATTCACCTTAGACACTAAATAAGTTGTGGATACTGGAGGAGTAATTTTGTTTGTCTTCACTTCCTTAAGTTTAGCTGTCTTAATTTCTTCCATAACAGCCGTGTAAGGAAGATATGATACACCAAGTCCCTGTTCAATGAAACGTTTTGTTATTTCCATTTGATTAACCATCATTGTCCTTACAAAAGGATAATTTCTTTTTATATCCTGTATCAGTTCATCCCAATATTCTGGATGGTTATGGGTGATTAGCCTGTATTTTTTCAGCACATGCCCTTCCTGCTCTTCTCGCTCTTCGGGTGGTGCTATAAGCATTACTTTGTCTTCAAAAAGTGTTTCAACATGAAGATTAGCTTGGATAGGCTTTAAACGGGATAATCCTATATCAGCTTTTGATAAACTGATCTCTTCTCCTATCTCATACGAGCTCACAATACGGACTAGAACCTCAATATCCGGGTATTTATCCATAAAGCTGCGCAAAATCCAAGGTAAAATGCTCGATGCTATTTGGGGTGCAGCTGCTATAATCAGTTTTTTCAAAAACCCTTGCCTCCATGATTCAAAACCTTCTAAGCCTTGTTCGTATTCATCTAGGATTACCTTTGCATGTGGCAGGAAATGGTGACCTGCTGGTGTGAGAGAAATTCTTTTGCCAATTCTATTAAACAGCTCTGTATGTAATGTTTCTTCTAATCTCTTAATATGCTTTGTGACAGCAGGCTGTGTTAAAAAAAGTTCCTCTGATGCAATGCGGAAATTCTCATGTTTTGCTGCAATTATAAAGGTTTTAAGCCATTTAATATCCATATTAGCCAACTCTCTAATAACTATCCGTTATTAATTTTTTCGTTTTTTGTTAATATTCAAATTATATTATTCCCATTATAATCTAATTACAGAAATATACAATCTTAAGGGGGAAAGGCGATGAATAGGATAAAGAATGAGCAAGACATGTGGAATGCAGGCTTATACGATGAAAAACATTCATTCGTATCAAACTATGGAGGAGATCTTGTCAGCCTTCTTGCCCCAAAAGCGGGCGAAAAAATATTGGACCTTGGCTGTGGTACTGGAGATCTCACAAACAAGTTGTCTGCTAGCAACTGCGAAGTTATCGGCATCGATAATTCACCCAATATGATTGCCAGCGCAAAAAAGAAATTTCCTCATCTCAACTTCCTTGTAGGTGATGCAACTAAATTACCGTACAGCGAGGAATTCGATGCTGTTTTTTCCAACGCGACACTTCACTGGGTCAAACCTCCTGAACAAGCGTTGACTTCTATTTATACGAACTTAAAGCAAGGAGGACGGTTTATAGCAGAATTCGGAGGCAAAGGCAATGTACAGAAAATTACAGATGGAATCATAACAGAAATGGCTGCATTAGGGTTCAGCTTTGACTGGGCTAAGTTTCCCTGGTATTACCCGAGCATTGCTGAGTATACAAATAAGATGGAGCAAATAGGATTCCGCTGTATATTTGCCCAGCATTTCGACAGACCAACCCCATTAAATGGGCAAAATGGTCTGTTTAATTGGATAGAGATGTTCGCAGGACAATTTTTTGAGGGGCTGTCAGCTAACATGAAAAGTATGGTTATTAAAAATGTGGAAAACAAATTAAAAGCAGATTTATTTGAAGACGGAACATGGATAGCAGACTATAAGCGGATTCGTGTTATAGGCATTAAGGAATAATCGATAAATAAAAACAGAATGCCTCATTAAAGGCATTCTGTTTTTTTTATAAACCCTTAGCAAGCAAGTCATCAAGGCGTCGGAATTGGGATTCCATACCTTGTACAACACCCATTTCCAACACTTGCTTCAGCGCTTCCTCTGAAGCGAAACCGCTCGTGATTTCTAAAAGCGTTTGCTGTCCATCTTCCTTGAAAAACGCGGAAATCAGCATTTCCGGCATATCAGAAGTAACATTTCCTTCTTTATCTGAGAAAGCATCTGTATATACTATTTTTTCTGGTACAACAATTTCTTTGTAGACTGCAATGCCCCAAGATTCCTGACCAAAGAAATCTCCTTGATTTTCATCCGTACAGCGCATGCAATAATGCCATACTCCGTTTTGCTTGAAATCAAAGCTTGCATTTTTAGTTTTCCAGCCCTCGGGCCCCCACCATGCCTCTAACAATGAAGAGGTGGAATATGCCTTAAAAACAGCCTCCCGCGTCGCACTGAACTTTCTTTCAATTACAAGATTATTACCTTCTGTGTAATATGCTAAATGATCAAAAACCTGTTTTTCAGACATTGTATACCTCCAGATTTTTTTCATGTATAAAGCAAAAGATGCTGCTCTTTTTATCTTACTAGACTAAAAAGTTCCTATCACTTACATTCTAGCAATAATCAAGCAATCCTGCTTCATTACACAATAAATTTCGTGAACCAAGCGATATATTGCGCGCCAGGAATAAATAGGAGCTGCGCCAGGATTGTCCCCAGCAATCTGGAAGTTACCATCATGACCGAAATACCCTTTAAACTTAAATAGCTTCCTCTCTGATTAATAACATCGTCAGCCAAAATAGAAACTTTCGGATCAATAAACAGTGTCAGCATAATCGTTGCAACCCCGTTGATTAGACCGGAAGCCATATTTGCAGTTGATGCTCTGTCGGGTGCAAGCAAAGCCGCATATAAAGCTGCCAAAACGCCAATTGTGTAGATCGATGTAATCAGCATATTAATAAAAAACAGTTTATAAGGAAACACCCTCCAATTGATGTCTTTTATGTAAGTGATTCTCGGCAAATGGATATGCTTTACCCCTCTTTTTATGTATTCAATGGAGAACCCCTTTTTCAGCAATGCCGGAATGGAGCCCCTTTCTGCCGAAAGATGGATGATGGCTCTTGAGAATATCGCAATGAAAGTCGGCAGCAGCAAAATCCCCAATATGGTTCCGAAAGTCGATGCGCCAATAAGAATCCTGTACTGGCTTTCCACATACGCAAGCGTTCCTGTATTTGGGGCTTTATCGATGAGGCTTGCAGTAAATGGCTGCTGCATCATATTAGCCATCCGCGAGACAATGACCATGACGTTAAATAACGATAAGGCTGACGCTAAAAGGCGAACCCTTGCCCCTGATAGTCTGACTGCATATGCAAGAGTTTCAATGGAATGGATAATAAAAATAAATAGTGAAATAAAAATAAGCTTTTCTGTTATGAAGTCCAAATACGTTTACCTCTGACCTTTTTTGTCTTTATATTACCACATCCCCTTTTGCCTAGTAAGGGAAGAAAAACTGCTGAACCACGCTTTTTTGTTGTTTTTTCAAGACTTAACAAGGCTTGTTTGTATTGTTGTCTTAAAAATATGCGTTTGCACTGATTAATTAGCGGATGCAGCTTGGTCTCGATTTTATATACTGTACTATACGGCAAGGGGGTGAGGGAGTTGGCAGGGAAATTCAATATAAAAGATCAATTTGATTTTAAGTTTAATGTAAATGGAAAAGAAGTTTCGAACGAAGAAAGAGCAGCATATGTAGAGCAGTTCATGAACAAGATGACAGACGAAATGGGCGGCTTGGCAAAAAAGCTCAGCAGCAAGGTCACAGACACTGTTGCTAACAAAAGTGTGGACGCGATAAAGGAAAAAGCAGTCAATACACTCAATATTAATTCACTTAAAGATTTGCTGAATGAGGATAACCTCAGCAAGCTGAAAGAAAAGCTACCTGTCATTGATGCTTCAAATGAGGAAGGAAATTTAAAAGTAAATGTAAATGGAAAATCACTTTTCTCATTAGACCTTTCTAATTTTATAAAGAAATAACAAAAAATGAAATGTTGCTTGAAAGGAGGTGAAATCATATGTTGTCTGGATGCACATCTGATTCTCACAAAAGAAGCCGTTCTGGCTCTGGTAACGGTACAGAACTTCGTGCATTTACTAACGCTACTCAAGGTAACGGTAACCTAGCTAACCAATTTTCTGCTGCTGGTGCTGCTGGAGGAGCTGCTGTAGGTGTAAACTTGTTGAACTTCTTTATCGGCGGAATTCTTGTAAATGCAAACAGCGCTGGTGATGCTACTGCTGTTTCTTTCAACGAAAACAGCCCTGAACAGGTGAACGAAGCTTAATTCTTATTTTAACTAATGGGCAGCATTTCCATGATTGATTCGTCGATTATGGGCATGACTGCCCTTCTTATCTTATATACATTACATAAACGAAAGGAAGTGGGAACATGACAGAAAAGAACATTGGCTTAACGAAGGAAAAGCTGCAGGAATTAGGTGTGCCAGATGAACTTGTTGATAAGATTCTTGAATCAGGAGCACCTTCTGTCAACACACACGCAGAGGGAGGAAACGGCGGCAGCGCAGTAAGTTTAACATATGTGGACAATTATTCTAGTTTAGTGCTTGTTTATACATTTCTTTTAAATACTATTCAGAATAGCAGCAGCCGTGACAGAGAAACAAAACAACTGAACAAATCCTTGCTGTCCACTTTGGAGGCTGCGATGAAGGATCAGCAAGAATACAGGAAAGCATTCCTGCAGGCAATCAACGTTCTTAATAATAATAAATAAGTTTAAATGATAAAAAGCCAACAAAAAAGTTGGCTTTTTAATGTGCTTCTTAGTGAAGCTTATTTTTATTCTGGTTTGTTGTTTCTATATCAGTAAATGAATCACCAACATTGTTAGCAATTGTTTTTGTGACAAGCTGCAGCATATCGTTGACGATTTTTTGCGACTCTTTAAATTCTGACACAATCGGTATCTCATCAATTTCTGCTTGAAGTGCATCAATCTTCGCTTCGGTTTCCTTCAACGCTGAGATTTTTCCATAATGCTGCAAATTAACTGCCTGCTTCTGCAGCTTTTTAATCTGGGAAATCCGATCATTTACTTTACTGTTTTGGTTGATTTGTTTTTCCGCACGAATATAGAAGTCAACCTCTTCTGTTTCTTGAATCATTTTGGCAAGCTCTTCTGTACGTTTTAAAATATCTTCTTTTGTGTATTTAGCCATTAGTTTGCCTCAACAGCTTCGATAACTTCAAGCATTTCACCGTTTAATGACCAAGTTTTCGCATCAGTAATTTTCACTGTTACAAGCTTGCCGATTGCTGATTTAGGTCCAACAAAGTTCACTAGCTTGTTTTTGCGCGTGTAGCCTGCAAGCACATGTGAGTGTTTTTTACTTTCTCCTTCTACAAGCACTTCGACAATTTGGCCTTGATAGCTTTGCATGGATTCAGCTGATTTTGCATTCACCAATGCGTTCAAACGCTGCAAACGCTCTTTTTTTACTTCCATCGGCACATTGTCTTTCATTTTCGCAGCAGGAGTTCCTTCACGCGGCGAATATATGAACGTATAAGCAGCCTCGAAGCCAACTTCTTCATATAAAGAAAGTGTTTCTTGGAATTGCTCTTCCGTTTCATTGGGATAACCGACGATGATATCTGTTGTTAAAGTTAGGTTTGGTATTGCTGCTTTCATCTTACGGACAAGCTCTAAGTATTGCTCTCTTGTATATTTTCTGGCCATAATTTTCAATACATCAGTAGAACCTGATTGGACTGGCAAATGAATATGCTCAACCATATTGCCCCCTTTAGCCAACACTTCAATCAAGTGGTCATCGAAGTCGCGTGGATGACTTGTTGTGAAACGGATGCGTGGAATATCGATTTTGCTGATTTCATCCATCAGGTCTCCGAGACGGTAATTGATATCTGTAAAATCTTTACCATACGCATTAACGTTCTGACCAAGAAGAGTTATTTCCTTATAGCCTTGTGCTGCTAATTGGCGAACCTCGTGTATGATGTCCTCAGGACGTCTGCTTCTTTCCTTGCCTCGTGTATACGGCACAATACAGTATGTACAGAATTTATCACAGCCGTACATAATGTTGACCCATGCTTTGATCTGTCCATTACGTACTTTCGGAAGGTTTTCAATAACATCCCCTTCCTTCGACCATACTTCCACAACCATTTCCTTAGACATATATGCCTCATGAAGAATGTTTGGCAAGCGGTGAATATTATGTGTTCCAAAGATAATATCGACTTGTGTATATGTTTTCAAAATTTTATTGACGACAGATTCTTCTTGGGACATACATCCGCAAACACCAAGAAGGAGATCAGGCTTTTCTGTTTTCAGATGCTTTAGATGTCCTAGCTCACCAAACACTTTATTTTCTGCATTTTCACGAATTGCACAAGTATTTAGGAGGATGACATTCGCATCTTCAACCGTATTCGTCGGTTCATAGCCTAAACTTAAAAAAATACCAGCCATCACTTCTGTATCATGTTCGTTCATCTGGCAGCCGAATGTACGGATATAAAACTTGCGTCCTTCTCCCAAACCGCGGAATTGTTCAGGAATCGCAAAGTCATTTTCATAACGAATCTGTTCTTTCCCTCTTTTCTTTGCATCCCTTAAGGATGGAGGTGTATAGACAGTTTCAAAATATTTGCTGTAGTCTTTTTCAGGTCTTTCAGCCGTTGAAGTAGCAGTATCCACTTTTTGAGTTTCTAAACGCTGTTTTTCGTTCATTTAACATACTCCTCTCTTATCGATGAGATGTTATCATCCATAAGCTTTTGTTAAAATTTCCAATAACGCATTCATATGCTAGTTTTGACAAGATTACATTATATTAGTATAAGCCTTTCAAGCTATGAACACAATAGGAAGGTTCGAAGAGCTAGTTGTATGAAAAAATAGCCTGCTTACTCGTGTGGATACCTATTTTTCATATTCAGAAAGAGAAACTTTTCCGTCTGACTGCTAGAGTAATATTTTAGCAGCTGATTGATTAGATTCTCATATCCAAAAATAGATTCAAGTCCGCAAACAAATGAGTCTGTGCCGTCAAAATCCGAGCCGAATCCTACGTGATCTTCTCCACCTAATGAACAAATATAATCTAAGTGTCTGAGGACATCGGTAATTGTGGCAGAGCCTGTGCCGCTCAAAAAAGGCGGAACAAATGTGATGCCAATAACACTGTTCAGATCAATCAGTGCTTTTATTTGATCATCACGCAAGTTTCTTGGATGTGGGCAAAGTGTGAATGCATTAGAATGGGAAGCAAACGGATAGTCTGCCACTTCTAATGTATCCCAGAAGCCCCTTTCAGAAAGATGGGAGACATCACACCAAATCTTCTGACTATTGAGCTCTTTCACTACTTCTTTTCCAAAGACAGTCAGCCCAGCTCCTCTTGGCTCCATTGCTCCATCAGCTACAGCGTTTGCATGATTCCATGTAAGGCCAACAGATGTTACGCCAAGACGAAGCAAGCTTTTGAGCTTAACTAAATCCTGCCCGATTGCCTCACACCCTTCCAAGGTTAAAACAATCCCAACTTCCTCCATCGAGAGTGAATCAATATCCTTCTGGCTTTGGATAAGCTTTAGAAGCGGATTAGGTTTTAATATTTGATTATAAAAAATATCAACCATTCTGAGGGCTGCATCAAAGCGCACTTCAGGATGCACAATTTCTGGAATATAAATCGCAAAGCATTGAACCTTTGCTCCGCTGCTGAGAAGACCCTTATATGTAACTTGAAGTTTATCACTTTCCTGGAACCGAATCTTTTGGTCTAAAAACATTTTAAACAACACATCACAATGTCCATCAAAAAAATGCAGTGCCGCCATCTCCTCACCTCGTGAAATATTTAGATTAACTATATTATATTATGCCTAACTTAAAATTAGAGTCTCTTTGCTAAAAAAAGAACCTGTATGGCTAAACATACAGGTTCAATCCCTTATACCTCTGCCGGTTTTTTTACTATGTAAACATCATAGTTTAGCAGTAAAGGGAGAGGGTTATTCTTTTTCCTATTTTGCCTGTTTATCTAGGCTCCACAATGAGCTTGATGGCTGTTCGTTCCTCGCCGTCAATAACAATATCAGTGAAGGCTGGGATACAAATTAAATCCACTCCGCTAGGTGCTACAAACCCTCTTGCGATAGCAACTGCTTTAACAGCTTGATTCAATGCACCTGCACCAATAGCTTGGATTTCTGCCCCGCCTCTTTCTCGCAGAACACCAGCAAGCGCACCAGCTACAGAATTGGGACTAGACTTTGCTGAAACCTTTAATATCTCCATTTCTAGCTCCTCCTTGTTAACCCCCCCGCATGTTCAGCATTAAAGATAGAACACATCAGGATATATATCATTCCATTGCTACTATATTCTGCTTTTAAAACACTTATTCCAGCTTGGACAAAAATTTAGGAAAAATAATCCTAAACTGCTCCAAAATCTGTTTTAAATACATAAAAAAACCGAAACTTAATGTTTCGGTTCCGGTTTATTAGGAGAAGAATGGATGATCTTCATTAATAAGGATGCGGTTAATTTTTTTCGCTTTGCCTGTTTTTTTGTCCACTTCAATCAAACATGCGCTTAAAGTCGCTCTTCCTTCCTTTGGCGGCTCAAATCGTGTTGGTAGGTTTGTTAGAAACCTGTTAATGACAGCTGATCGTTCCATCCCTAAAATGCCGTCATAAGGTCCTGTCATGCCGACATCTGCCATAAATGCTGTTCCTTGTGGAAGGATGCGGTTATCAGCAGTTTGTACATGTGTATGTGTACCGATGACTGCTGTAACTCTGCCATCTAAGTACCAGCCCATCGCCTGTTTTTCACTTGTGGCTTCGCCATGGAAATCAACGAATATGATATCAGTACGCTTTTTCGCTTCAGCAATCAGTTCATCTGCTTTTACAAATGGGTCATCACTTGGATTCATGAATGTTCTTCCTTGCAGATTAATGACCGCTACTTCGATATCATTGATTTTGACAAAGACCATGCCTTTCCCAGGATTATTCTCCGAAAAATTGGCTGGTCGCACTAAATATTTAGCTTCATCAATAAATTCAAAAATCTCCCGGTTATCCCAAGTGTGATTACCTAATGTCACTGCCTGAGCTCCTACTTCTAAAAAACCACGGTAAATTTTTTCTGTAATCCCTTTGCCGCCAGCGGCATTTTCACCATTAATTATCGTCAATTGTGGGCGGTATTTTTCCTTCAGCTTTGGCACATATTCCTTAATCATGTCCCTGCCCATTGACCCGACTACATCGCCTATAAATAAAATATGCATGATATAAATCCTTTCTATGAAGCCCTGCATATTAGCAAGTGACTTCCTACCAAACTATGTTCTCTTTAGTTTAACATACATTTTTTCTTTTTCTCTTATTCAGCTTTTTCAAAATAAAAACGGTGCACATGGCACCGTTTTTTATTTTGCGTATTCAACAGCTCTTGTTTCACGTATAACTGTAACCTTGATATGTCCTGGATAATCCAGCTCTTCTTCGATCTTTTTGCGGATATCACGGGCTAATCGATGTGATTCCAAATCGTCAATCAAGTCAGGTTTAACCATTATTCTTATTTCACGACCTGCTTGAATAGCAAATGACTTCTCAACACCATCATATGATTCAGAGATTTCTTCTAATTTTTCAAGACGGCGAATATAATTCTCTAGTGTCTCTCTGCGTGCACCCGGTCTTGCAGCTGAAAGTGCATCAGCAGCAGCAACAAGCACCGCAATAATAGAAGTTGGCTCTGTATCGCCATGATGGGAAGCAATACTATTAATAACCACAGGATGTTCTTTATACTTGGTGGCAAGTTCTACCCCAATTTCAACATGGCTTCCTTCGACTTCATGGTCAATAGCTTTTCCGATGTCATGGAGCAACCCTGCTCTTCTTGCAAGTGTTTCGTCTTCACCAAGTTCCGCAGCAAGTATACCTGAAAGCTGTGCAACCTCAATACTGTGTTTAAGTACATTTTGGCCGTAGCTTGTTCTGAACTTCAGGCGGCCGAGTATTTTGATCAAGTCAGGATGAAGTGCATGTACACCAACTTCAAATGTCGTCTGTTCACCGATTTCGCGGATATGCTCATCCACTTCCCGTCTTGCCTTATCGACCATTTCCTCAATACGAGCTGGATGGATACGACCATCTTGCACAAGCTTATCAAGGGCAAGTCTTGCTGTTTCCCTTCTGATAGGGTCAAAACCTGAAAGAATGACAGCTTCTGGCGTGTCATCAATAATTAAATCAATCCCAGTAAGTGTCTCAAGTGTACGAATGTTACGCCCTTCTCTACCGATGATTCGGCCTTTCATCTCATCATTAGGCAAGTTAACCACGGAAACTGTTGTTTCAGCAACATGATCTGCGGCACATCTTTGGATAGCAAGTGACAGAACCTCTTTAGCTTTCTTGTCTGCTTCCTCTTTCGCTCTTGTATCGCTTTCTTTTATCATGATAGCGATATCATGGGCGACATCTTGCTCTGTTTTGTCTAAAATGATGGATTTTGCCTCTTCGCGAGTTAAACCGGAAATGCGCTCCAGTTCGGTTTGCTGCTTGCGAACCATCTCATCCACTTTGCTCTCCATCTCTTCCATATGCTGTTGTCTTTTATTAAGAGAATCGTCCCTCTTTTCTAAAATTGTTTCCCGTTTATCAAGCGCCTCTCCCTTACGGTCAAGGTTTTCTTCTTTTTGTAATAAACGATTTTCTTGTTTTTGTAGTTCATTTCTTCGATCACGAACTTCTAGTTCTGCTTCACTACGAAGCTTGTGAATCTCATCCTTTGCTTCTAACAAAGCTTCTTTTTTCAATGCTTCTGCTTCACGTTTTGCAGTTTCAATCATTTGTTCAGCAGTCATTGTCGCATTAGCAATTTTTGCATTAGCATTGGACTTACGAATAAAATATACAACAAAGCCAACAACGGCAATTACGATTAGGCCAAGCAAAATGGAGATGATATACGTATTGGTTTCCATCATTTCACCTCCTCTTGCTATTAAGTTGTGTTGTTACGATTTTAAAAGTATTGGCTTATAGTTCTTTTAAAGCGAAAGTGCTGCCCTAGCCGCAAATAGTTTCTAGGTTTTTCATACTCATAAAAATGTAAAATATACAATATAATTGTATAGTTGTGCCAATTCATTGTCAAGAGCTTGAATTGGGAGGATAGACACTAAATTTCGTAGTGTTTCGTCTTATTCACCTATGTATAATATGACATTTTTTAGTAAATCACACATTTCATTTCCCGCTTTATCATCAAGGGAGTAAATCCGTTGTATTACTAGTATAGACAGGAAAAAAATGACCTAAACAGAGTGTTTGCTCTTTTTATGTATTGAAAAAGGATAGCGGTCATATTGCCGCTATCCTTTCATTACATTAGTCTACTAATTCAAAAGACTCTTGGTCTTCTTCGTCTTTTCCTGGTTTTAAGACAACTTCGTCATCCAAACCGTAGTGGTCACGAATTTTCTTCTGAATTTCAAGAAGGATATCTTTGTTTTCTTTAAGGAAAAGCTTCGCATTTTCACGGCCTTGGCCTAAACGCTCATCATTGTAGGAATACCAAGATCCGCTCTTTTGAACAATATCCAGCTCAGAGCCAAGATCAATTGTTTCTCCTTCTTTTGATATTCCTTCTCCATACATAATATCGACTTCAGCAACTCTGAACGGCGGTGCTACTTTATTTTTTACAACTTTAATTTTCGTTTTGTTTCCGACCATATCCGTACCTTGTTTAAGTGTCTCTGCACGACGAACTTCCAAGCGAACAGTTGAATAGAATTTCAACGCGCGACCACCTGGTGTTGTTTCAGGGTTTCCGAACATAACGCCAACTTTTTCACGAATCTGGTTAATGAAAACCGCGATTGTTTTCGATTTGTTGATTGCTCCTGAAAGCTTACGAAGCGCTTGTGACATTAAGCGAGCCTGCAAACCGACATGGGAATCACCCATCTCCCCTTCAATTTCCGCTTTAGGAACAAGTGCTGCAACAGAGTCGATAACAAGAATGTCAACAGCTCCGCTTCTCACCAATGCTTCAGCGATTTCAAGCGCTTGTTCTCCTGTATCCGGTTGAGAAAGAAGCAACTCATCAATATTTACACCCAGCTTTTGTGCGTAAACAGGATCTAGCGCATGCTCCGCATCGATAAATGCAGCTTGTCCTCCTGTTGCTTGCACTTCTGCAATCGCATGAAGAGCAACAGTCGTTTTACCTGAGCTTTCAGGACCATAGATTTCAATAATACGGCCTCTTGGATATCCGCCTACCCCAAGTGCTGCATCCAATGCCAAAGAACCACTCGAAATAGTGGAGACAACCCGGTCTGTCTGTTCTCCCAGTTTCATGATGCTACCTTTACCAAATTGTTTCTCTATCTGCTTTAATGCCATTTCTAACGCAGCTTGACGATCGCTCAAAAAATTCTCCTCCTTTAATATATAAAAACGAATCAATTCCCATTCGGTAGATTCATTTGGTGTTCAAGAATATATATTAAATATACTCTTTTTCTCCGAGTTTGTACAGCAAAAAGTAGAACATTCATTCGATTTTTTTAAAACGCTGCACTAATAACTACGAAATGAGACAGGAGTGAGGATTACAGCTTCTGCAATTCTTTAAGCAGGAAGAACTGCCCGTATTTTGACGATCTGCTTCTGTTTGCTGAACGGCCTCCTCCAAGAAGAAGCTTTTCTGCAATGGTTGGTTTTCCTTTTACAGCAATCCCGATATAAACTGTTCCAACTGGATGCCCTTCTAAATCATCGGGGCCGGCAACTCCTGTAAAGCTGATGCCGATGTCTGTGCCGATTAGCTTAGCAACATTTTCAGCCAGTTCAATCGCACACTGTTCACTTACGACACCATGGTTCTTAATCGTTTCCTCTTTGACAGAAAGGACATTTTGCTTCACTTCATTTGTATAGCAGACAACTCCCCCGCCAAAAACGGTACCTGCACCAGGTATATTCGTGATTTCTTGCTGAAACAACCCGCCAGTCAGACTTTCTGCAGCCGCTACAGTTAGACCGTGTTTCTCAAGTTCCTTAGAAAGCTCTTTTGTGAGTGTTGTATCATCATAACCGTAAAAAAATTCGCCGACACGCGCAAAGATTTCCTTTTCTGCCGCATCGATTAAACGCTCTGCTTCAGCTTGTGAGTCATGCTTGCACGTTATGCGGAGTGTAACTTCCCCTTCGCCGGCCAACGGTGCGATAGTCGGATTTGATTGCTTGTCGATCAAATCCTCAATTTCTGTTTCCAGCAACGATTCACCAATACCGAAAAAGCGCAGTACTCTGGAGACGATAAGCTCCTTTGTTGTCAGCTTTTCCTGCAGAGCCACATATCCGTATACATCAAACATCGGCTGCATTTCTTTAGGTGGGCCCGGCAGAAGCATATAGAAACGGCTGTCCTTTTCAAGGAACATCCCTGGTGCCATTCCATGATCGTTAGCAAGAATACGGGAGCCTTCCAGGACTAGAGCCTGCTTCTTATTATTCTCCGTCATTTTCCGCTTGGAGCGAACAAAATATTGCTCGATTGAGTGAAGAGCCTCTTCATCAAAGACAAGCTTTTTCCCAAGATGACCAGCGATTGTTTCCTTTGTCAAATCATCCTTAGTGGGACCAAGCCCCCCGGTAAAAATCAGTAGATCTGAACGGGACTCGGCAATCTTTATAGCATCCTCAAGGCGGGATGAGTTGTCCCCTACCGCTGTATGATAGTATACATTTACTCCGAGTCTAGCCAGTTGCTTTGAAATATATTGGGCGTTTGTGTTGGCGATTTGACCGAGCAGCAGCTCAGAACCAACAGCTATGATTTCTGCATTCATCCGTCCATTTCCCCTTTCTCTCTCCCATATTTGGGTGTCTTTTTTCCTTATTCCCATCTTGCCTTTAAATCAAAAGCCTTTTATACGAAAATTATTTAGAGTCAGCAAAAACATGCTTATTCTTAGCGAAGTAGTCCCAGCCAGACCAAATTGTAAAGATTAAAGCTACCCACAAAGCGATTTGGTCAAATTGTAGTCCTATTAATTCAAAAATCATGTTATGCAAAAGCAATGCTGAAATCGCAACGATTTGTGCCCATGTTTTTATTTTTCCGAGCATGTTCGCAGCAACCACTTCCCCGCCGCCTGCAAGAATAGCACGTAGCCCCGTCACTGCAAATTCCCTGCTGATTATGACAATAGTGATCCAAGCAGAGGCCATGTCAAAGTTTACAAGTACAACAAGGGCTGCCGATACAAGCAGTTTATCTGCCAGTGGATCAAGAAATTTCCCCAAATCTGTCACGAGATTATATTTTCTTGCAAAATAGCCGTCCACCCAGTCTGTTGTTGATGCCAAAATAAAAAGAAGGGCACCGACAAAATGAGTCACAGGCAATGTAACGCCAAGCAGCTCCAATTCTCCCCATGAAAAGTTTGCAAGCATAATGACTAAAAATACCGGAATCAATAGTATTCTCGAAATGGTTATTTTGTTAGGTAAATTCATCTTACTTCCTCCGTTTTATGTACAAATATAGCGTTGTTTCAATAATTGGCATAGTAATATTAATTCATAGCGAACTAGCCAAAATAGTATGAAAACATTAGTATTATACCCAATAATTATGAAAAAAGCGAAAAATAGTGATTTAGATGACTCTCTTAAAATGCATTTTCATTTAAGGAATAAGTCTGTATAAAGCAAGAAAGAGCCGATTAAACAGCCCTTTTAGTCTTGCTAAATAATTTTTTGTCTATTCGTTGTCCTTCACATACTTGATTGTAATATCCTGGCGAACTGAATCTGATGGCGAAACAGCATAGTCAATTTTCTCATCGTTTACATAAACCTCTGTTTGGCTGCTGTTTCCGATGACAAGCACTGCTTCTGTTTCCTTCGAGTAATCAACGGTCTTGGACTCTTCCCCATCTTTATCTAGTATACCTTGGAAGAAGGAGTAGCCTTTGCCGTTTTGCATATTTACCCATGTCTGACCTGTTGAAACAAGCTTTATGCTGAACTTTTCCGCATTTTTTAATTCATATGTAGTAGAGCTCCCGCTTGTTTCACCAACTGTTATTTCCTGCTTAGGAGTTTCCTCTTCCTCGGCTGGCTCTTCATCTTTTGTTGCCGTATCTGCAGCTTGTTCTTCAGCGGCATTTTCATCCTTGGCCTCGTTGTTTTCCGTATCCTTCAGTGTCTCTGACTCGCCATATTTCGCCTCTGTTTGGGCGTTTTCATTATCTGCAGCGGAGTCATTATTGCCACCTTTTGAGACAAAATACCATACAAGCGCAACCACACCGATTACAAGCAATGTGATAAGAATCTTAGGCAGTATGTCCAGCACCTTTGATCCGCCTTCTGACATCGTTTTTCTTGTTGTCACCCTTGACAGCTTCTCTGGTATTTCTTCATTGCCACTTGATGGAATCTCACTTTTATATTCTTCAAACAAATCGTCTGCCGGCAAGTCCACCGCTTCGGCGTATTGTTTGATGAATGCTCTGGCGTAAAATTTCCCTGGCATCATACTAAAGTTGCCTTCTTCAATCCCGATAAGATATCGGGTTTGTATCTTTGTAATTTCTTGCAGCTCTTCAAGACTTAAGCCCTTTGCAAGCCTTGCTTCTTTTAATCTGTTTCCTAATTCACTCACAAATAACACCTTCCAACTTGCTAAAAATCAAATCCTTGAAACTCATTTTGCAAAAGCAGCGCATTTTTCTTACGTACATCCAAGATGATTTCCTCATTCGGCTCATGACGTAGCTCGATTATATAATCAAAGTCATCAAGAGAATATTCCGTATTTTGAACAAACACATCCGGATGCTCGACCACCTTGACTGCTGGGAGACGCATCACTTCCCTAATCAGCTGCCAATGCTTCTCATTAATCTGCTTGTTAGAAACAACTCCATCTATAATAAAAAGATTGTTCTCATTATATTCGTCTTGAATCAATGAACTCCTGACAGTCTGCTTCAATAATGTTGAGCTGACAGGTAGCCACCTTTTGTTAGCACTGACGCTTGCTGCGACAATTGATTCTGTTTTGCCGACCCTTGGCATGCCTCTTATTCCTATTAGCCGATGCCCTTCCATTTTAAACAATTCTGCCATAAAATCGACCAATAGCCCCAATTCATTTCGGATAAACCGAAATGTCTTTTTGTCATCTGCATCTCTTTGTATGTATCTGCCATGGCGAACGGCCATCTTGTCCCGAAGTGTCGGCACACGGAGCTTGAATACCTTGATTGTGTCCATCGTATAAAGGATTGATTCAAGGCGTTTGACCTGCTCATCATCCGTTGTTGTCATAAGTAGGCCCCTTCGTCCATCATCGACCCCATTAATAGTGATGATATTGATGGAAAGCATACCTAGCAATGATGATATTTCGCCGAGTAGTCCAGGTCGATTTTTTTGGATTTCATATTCTAGATACCATTCCTTCTCTCTCAAAAAAATCCTCCCCAAATCTTGTACTATTCGTTTTTTCAACTCTATATAATAATAAAGGAAAGTCATTAAAGATGAAAGAAAAAACCAAGTACTTTCCGAGAAAAAAAGAGAGCCTTACTGATATGTATTATTCGCCTTTAATTTCCGGCCAAAATTACTCTTTTTTTAAAATCAAAAAAGAGACTGCTTATCCATAAGGTGACCATAAAAATGAAAAAAAGGAATAGCTTTAAATTGCCTTCTTGCTTTTTACGTTCTCCCTATAGATAAAGCAGCCTCTAAACATACCCTAATTAACGGTCAGTTCCGTTGTTTTGGACAAGCTTGACCATCATGTTCGCAATTGCATGCTGCTCTTCCTCAGAAGCAACAGACCAAAGATCAGCAAGAATTCTTTCCTGATCGTTTTTTGGTTCTACTTGGTTTGATAAGTAATCACCAATTTGGAATGCAAGATCACCAATAACGCCTTTGTTCATTCCTTCGTTTTGAGCATGGTTAAGGCGGTCACCTAAAAAGTCTTTCCATTGATCCCAGTTTTGCAATATAGACATAGAGGTACTCCTTTCAATTCTGTAAGTTGTTGTATTACATAGTTATTTTGGATTGTTCAACCGAATAATATGCATAACAACTTAGGAAAAATCTTTTTACACATGCCAACCGCCATTTGGTGATAATACTTGTCCTGTTAAATAAGAGGAGTCGTCAGACAGCAAAAATAATACGCTTTGTGCCACCTCGTCTGCCTTTCCAAGCCTGCCCATTGGAATTTCTTCTGCCATCCCTTCCTTTTCTTCTGCTGTAAACATGCCAAGCATCTTCGTATTAATAGCACCTGGTGCTACAGCATTTACGCGGATGCCGTTTCTGGCAACTTCCTTGCTCAATGCCTTAATGAAGGATATTTGCGCGCCCTTAACAGTAGAATACGCAACCTCCATAGATGCACCAATTTGTCCCCAAATTGAAGATACAGCCACGATATTGCCGGCTTGTTTTTGAGTCATTTTCGGCAAAAGCTCTCTTGAGACCGACATTAGTGAAGCAACATGAAGATTCCATAGTTGATCAATCATCTCGTCATCTGTATCTGAGAGCATTCCATAAATACTGATTCCGCTTGCATACACGATACCATCAAGTGAAAAAATCGAGTTTGTCACTTGTTTATAACCGTCACGCATGCTTAAATCAGCTTTTATAGGAATATACTCTTGTCCGAATGACGCTATTTCATCTAGCAGCGTTCGAATGCTATCCTCATTTTGGTTATAATGCAAATACAAAGAATAGCCCTTGCTTGCAAGTAATTTTGCAATTGCCGTACCAATTTCACCTGTTGATCCTGTAATTAATATATGTTTCCCCATTTTCTTCACTCCGTCATTTCTGTTATGTACGGCAAAAAAGGAAGTGGGCTTCAACCCATTTCCTTTTTTGCTGTCAACCTAAAATTATGCCTTTGGCACAACCTGGCAGACAGTCATCCTGTCTTCATCAATAAATCTCTCTGCTGCAGCCTGAATGTCCTCAACTGTAATCTGCTCAATTGTTGAGACAACATCAAATAAATTCATATCGTTGAAGGAATATCTTGTAAATTGGTTTGCGATATATTCAGGGGAATTAACCGCACGCAGGAATGTACCAATCCGTTTCTTTTTTGTACGTTCAAGCGTTTCCCCTTGAATTGCCGTCGATTTTGCCTCAAGCAATATTTTCTGAATGCGATCTGCAAGTTCATCAGGTTTGCTTGTATCTCCGCCTATCATTGCAAATCCAAAACCTTTTTCTTGTGTATAATCATAAGAGAAAGTATCATCAATCAGTCCATCAGAAAACAAATGTTGATAATTTTCTGAGCTGTTTGAGAAAATCATATCAAGCAGCGTATTAATGCACAACTCATTCTTCAGCATTTCCGCACCTTGCTGCTCTGTATCCAGCGCTTTTATGCCAACAAGGCATTTGGAGGTTTGCACATTCATAGCTAGCACTTGTTTTTTCTTATGAACCTCTTGAGGTTCTTCTTCAAACTTCCTTTTAATTTCCGACTTTTTAGTGTAGTCCTTCTTCTGCTGGTTCCCTTTTATACTTTCCATATATTCTTTGGGATCGACTGGACCGACAATAAACAAGAGCATATTGCTAGGATGGTAAAAAGTATCATAGCACTCATACAGCAAATCCTTTGTGATATGGGAAATTGACTCAACAGTTCCAGCAATATCAATTTTGACCGGATGATTTTCATACATGTTTTCAATCAACCCAAAGTAAAGACGCCAGTCGGGATTATCATCATACATTGTAATTTCTTGACCGATAATACCCTTTTCTTTTTCAACTGTCTTTTCAGAGAAATATGGATCTTGAACAAAATCAATTAATGTTTCTAAATTGTTTTCCACGTTTTGCGTGCTAGAAAATAAATAAGCAGTTCTCGTGAAAGAAGTAAACGCATTAGCAGAAGCTCCGTTTTTACTGAATTCCTGAAAAACATCCCGATCCTTCTTCTCAAAAAGCTTATGCTCAAGGAAATGGGCGATGCCGTCCGGAACCTTTTTATATTGTGTTTCGTTTAATGGGACAAACATATTGTCAATGGAACCATAATTTGTCGTAAATGTACAAAATGTTTTGTTAAACCCTTTCTTCGGAAGAATATACACTTTCAGCCCATTATCAAGCTCTTCGAAATAAAGTTCTTCCTGCAGTTGCTCAAATGAGATTTTTTCCATTAGTTATTCCCCTCCGATCCTGATAGGAAATAGATTGTATCCAATTCAATCTTGTTGGCAACAGTTTGAATTTCTTCCTTCGTTACCTTGCTGATAGATTGAAGCCATTGTGACATATCCACATCTACTCCACTTACGGCATTATGGTAGAAAACCTCAATCATTCCCCTTGCTGTGTCGAGCGTTTCAAGCATTTGATTATGCGTTACTGCCTTTGTTTGCATAATCTCATCTTCCGTGAAATCACCCTTCTTCATCAGCTCTAACTGTTCCTTAATGATAGAGACAGCCTTTTCATAATTTTGCTGGTCAATTCCTGACAAGACCATCAATAATCCTTTATGACTTTCTATTCGGCTTGCTGCATAATAAGCAAGGCTTTCTTTTTCTCTTACATTGAGGAAAAGTTTAGAATGGGAAAAGCCGCCATATATGCCATTGAATATTTGCAGAGCAAAATAATCTTCATCACCGTACAAAACATTCGTTCTGTAACCGATATGCAGCTTGCCTTGTTTCACATCCTGAACTTCCTTTACTTCTTTTTCCTTTACTTCTTTTTCCTTTACTTCTTTATGTACCGCTCTAGTATGAGCGGCAGCCGTTCTTTCTTCAAACGGCAGCTTCGTACTTATATAGGAAGCTATTTCTTCTTCGTCAATATCGCCTACAACAAAAACGTCAATTTGGTCCTCTTTCAGCGATTTCTCATAGTATTGATAAAGTCCTTCAGCTGAAATTGCATCGACTTTTTCAGCAATGCCGTTCACACCTAGCGCATAGGGCTCGCCTTTAAACATTTCTTCAACAAGACGGAAGTTAGCATATCTCATTTTGTCATCGTAAATGGATTGAATTCTTTGCTTTAAAGCCCTTTTTTCATCTTCTACTATTTTTTCGGCAAAAGATTTTCCATCCGCATGGGGATTAAAAAGAATTTCTGCTAAAAAGTCGACCCCTTTTTTTAACAGCGGGTCTGGATCACTCAAAAACTTCTCATTAGCTATTTCTAAAGAGAAGGAAATGATTTGATAATCTCCTTTTTTGGAAAGATCAATAAAAAATGTCGCTCCATATAATTCTTCCAAGTACGAACGAAGTGATGCGGTATTTGGGTACTTATTAGAGCTGTTTTGCATGACATGGGGTAAAAGAGCTCTTAATGTAGCTGTTTCTTCTGTAATGGGAGCCTTCCACTTTACTACAATATTATTTGTTTTAAACTTTTCTGTCTTGACAGTATGCAGATTAAATCCGCCGTACTTCTTGACTTTCTCTTCAGCAACACTCATTGGCTACCTCCTAAGTTCACTGCAATCAATGCATATTTTTATAACTATAGTATTAACTCTAATAACAAGGATATTCTTACTATAACTTTGTTGAACTCACGTTTTCAAGTTTTCGTGTGCAAATCATAGCATTCTTCTTCAAAGGTTATGTGCCAATATGACTTCATAATCCTAGAAAAATAAAAAAACTCCTGCTGCACTGATGCAAACAGGAGTTTCTAGTGAAATAATTATCTGCTTCCTTTTATATAAGGCACACCTGAAGCTTTTGGTGCATCCGCTCTGCCGATGAAGCCTGTAAGTGCTACGATTGTCAGCACATATGGCGCAATCAGCAAATATACATTTGGAATGTTCTCAAGGAATGGCAAGCTGCTTCCTACAATGCTCAATGATTGGGCAAATCCGAAGAACAGCGCCGCACCCATTGCTCCTAATGGATTCCATTTCCCAAAAATCAATGCTGCAAGAGCCATAAACCCTTGACCACTAATTGTGGAATGAGTGAAGTCATTTGTAATCGACTGTGCGAATACACCGCCACCGATACCACCTAAGGCACCTGACAAAATGACACCGATATAGCGCATCTTTGTAACATTGATACCCATTGTATCAGCTGCCATTGGATGCTCACCAACAGCTCGAAGGCGCAGGCCAAATGGTGTTTTGAACATCACAAACCATGATATAATGGCAACGATGATTGCAAGATAAGATGTCCAATACGTATTTTGGAAGAACAAATCCCCAATGATTGGAATGTCTTTTAAAACAGGAATATCGACTTTTTTGAAGCTGTACTGGATAGTTGCAGTTTGTCCTTTATCATAAATTAACTTAACCAAGAACATTGCAAGACCTGCAGCAAGCAAGTTTATCGCAACACCGGAAACAGTCTGATCAGCACGGAATGTGATGGACGCAACAGCATGCAGCAAGGAAAAGACTGCGCCGACAACCATTGCACATAGCAAGGCTACCCATGGTGTCCATGCTCCTAAGCTGTCTGCAAAAGTTAAGTTGAATACGATGGAAGAAAATGCCCCCATCAACATAAGCCCTTCTAGTCCGATGTTTACAACTCCGGCACGCTCTGAGAAGTTACCGCCAAGTGCTGTGAAAATCAGCGGAGCAGCCCATAATAGTGAAGAAGGAATGACAATTAATAAGACATCCATTAATCCCACTTACTTCTCCCCCTTTTTACTTTTATTTTTGCTTAATTTCTCTAAGAAGATGCGTATCATATAGTTAGCTGCAACGAAGAATACGATAAGTGCGATAATGATATCAACCATTTCATTTGGTACACCAGCCTCTAAAGGCATATTCAACGCTCCGACTTTCAAGAAGCCAAACAAAGCAGCGGCAAAGACTATGCCTAGTGGTCCATTTGCACCTAACAGGGCCACGGCGATTCCATCAAAACCTACGCCTGTGAAACCAGCTTTATTGCTGACATATTCAAATGTTCCTAAGCCTTCCATTGTACCTGCAAGACCAGCAAACGCACCAGATATTACCATAGAAAGAACGATATTTCTGTTAACATTCATACCTGCATATTGAGATGCATGCTGGTTAAAGCCAACTGCTTTCAACTCATAACCTTTAACAGTTTTCTGAAGGATAAGCCACATAATAAGCACACAACCAAGGGCAATTAAAATCCCCCAGTGTAAACGAGAATAGTCTGTCATGCTGCTCAAGAAATCTGAGCGAAGAGATGCAGATGCTGGAATATTTTCCGTGCGGTCTGCCTTTTCTGTTAACACGTTACGAATTAAATAGTTAGATACATGCAATGCGATATAGTTCATCATAATGCTGACGATTACTTCATGCACTCGGAAGCGCGCTTTTAAAAATCCTGGCACAAATGCCCATAGCGCCCCTGCAGCTGCTCCAGCGAGCACCGCTAACGGCAAATGGATGATTTTCGGCAGATCAAAAGCGACTCCGACCCAAACTGCAGCAAGCCAGCCGACAATCAATTGGCCTTCTACCCCGATGTTAAACAAGCCTGTACGGAAGGCAAATGCTACCGCAAGTCCTGCAAGAATTAACGGAGTTATCTGACGGACTACTTCACCGACAAAGTATACTTCGCCGAATGCTCCGTTCCATAACGCAATATATGCTGCAGCAGGATCATATCCGGATACGAGCATGATGATCGTTCCAACTATAATGCCAAGCAATACAGATATAACAGGTATACTAATTTTTCTTATTGTATTAGACATTCTTCTCCACACCCACTTTTTTATCTTTCGATCCTGCCATTAATAATCCTAGCTCTTGTTCTGTTGTATTCTTCGGATCTACTTCTGCAATGATATTTCCTTCAAAAATAACGGCAATCCGATCGCTGACATTTAAGATTTCCTCTAATTCAAAGGAAATAAGCAACACTGCTTTCCCTTTATCTCGCTGTTCGATCAGACGTTTATGAATAAATTCAATTGCTCCGACATCAAGACCGCGAGTCGGCTGTGCTGCAATCAGAAGATCTGGGTTCCTGTCCACTTCTCTTCCGATGATTGCCTTCTGCTGATTCCCACCTGATAAGGCTCTTGCAGGAGTATGGGCGCCAGGGGTTCTTACATCGTACTCTTCAATCAGTGTTTTTGCCTTCAAGTCAATTTCCCGTTTATTCAGAAAGCCGGCTTTAGAGAATGGCTGTTTGTAATATGTTTGTAGCACCATGTTTTGACCGATAGGAAAATCAAGGACTAAACCGTGTTTATGACGGTCTTGTGGGATATGGCCAATACCGCTCTCCGTGATTTTTCTAGGTGTTAACACGCTGAGTTCTTTACCGTTCAGCTTAATGCTGCCATTGTCCTTCTTAATCAGTCCTGTTATCGCTTCAATCAGTTCTGACTGTCCGTTCCCATCTACACCGGCAATTCCAACTACTTCTCCGGCACGGACATTCAAGTTTAAGGAGTTTACAACAGGCACTCCTCTAGTGTCCTTAACAGTTAAATCTGAAATTTCCAGAACTGTTTCTTTTGGGTGCGAAGCTTTTTTGTCCGTTTTGAACGTAACCTCACGGCCAACCATCAAGTTAGCAAGCTCCGTCGGATTTGTTCCGCTGACATCGTATGTGCCGATTCCTTCCCCTTTACGGATAACGGTTACACGATCGCAAACTTCCATGATCTCCTTCAGCTTATGCGTGATTAGGATGATGGATTTCCCCTCTTTAATCAAGGTTCTAAAAATGGCAATCAACTCTGTGATTTCCTGTGGTGTCAGCACAGCAGTAGGCTCGTCAAAGATAAGGATTTCCGCTCCGCGGTACAAAGTCTTTAAGATTTCCACTCTTTGCTGCATACCTACAGAAATATCAGAAATTTTCGCTTTCGGATCAACTGCAAGCCCGTAACGTTCACTTATCTCTCTTACTTCATTTTCGGCCTTCTTTAAGTCAATTTTCCCTTTGCTTACTGTTTCTTTTCCTAAGATAATGTTCTCAGTAACAGTAAATGTATCAATCAGCATGAAATGCTGATGGACCATCCCGATGCCCAAATCATTCGCCACATTAGGGTTTGAGATGTTTACCACTTTCCCTCTTGCTTTGATTTCTCCTCTTTCCGGCTGATAAAGGCCGAACAATACGTTCATCAATGTTGACTTTCCTGCACCGTTTTCCCCTAGCAATGCATGAATTTCCCCTTTTTTCACTTGAAGGGTTATATTGTTATTGGCAACAATCCCTGGAAATTCTTTACGGATATTCAGCATCTCAATAACATATTCCATCTCATTCACTCCTTCTTCTCCACAAACGAATGTCTAATAATTAAAAATAATGCTGGCAAAAAAATACTAAAGTGTCAGCAGTAAGAGGAATTTCTGCAACCTATGATATTTAACTATTTCACTATAATTTCACCATCGTAAAATTTTTAATAAAAAGCAGAAGGCTTCTGCCTTTTAGTTAAAATTCTAATTATGGTCGTAAAAAAGGAATAAGTGTTTTGCCATGCAAACCACTTATTCCTGTAAAAACTTTTTAATCAATCAATTTATTGTACAGTATCAGGAACAGTGTACTCACCGTTTTTAATTTTGTCTGTCCATTCTTTAACAGCAGCTTCGATATCTGCTTTGTTTTCCACTTCTTCGTTGATGTCAGCTAGGCCAACACCGTCTTCAGCAAGTCCGTATACAGAAGTTTCTCCACCTGGGAAGTTTCCTTCTTGTGCTTTAGTAGAGATATCTTGAACTGCAGCAGACACACCTTTAAGTGCAGAAGTCAATACGATATTATGGTCGCCAACAACACCTTCAGATGCTTGGTCAGAGTCAACACCGATTGCCCAGATTGCTCTTGATGGATCTTTTTCTTTCAATTCACGAGCTTCTGTGAAAAGTCCAGCGCCAGTTCCGCCTGAAGCGTGGAAAATTACGTCTACATCAGAAGAATACATTTTGCTAGCAATTGTTTTTCCAACTTCTGGCTTGTCAAATGCACCAGCATATTGGGAATCAATTGTAGCGTCTGGGTTAGATTCTTTTACACCAGCTTCAAAGCCAGCTTCGAAACGAGTGATAACTTCACTTTCTACGCCGCCAATGAATCCAATTTTATTTGTTTTTGTTGCTTGACCAGCAGCTACTCCAGCAAGGAAGCCAGCTTCTTGTTCTTTAAATGTAATGCTTGCAACGTTTGGTTCATCAACTACAGCATCAACAATTGCAAAATGAGCATCTGTTTGCTGTTTTGCAATCTCATCAATTGCACCTTCCATCATGAAACCAATACCATACACTAAATCATACTTTTGACGTACTAAGCTGTTCAAGTTTGTTGAATAATCAGAGTCTGATTGAGATTGTAAATAGTCGATACCATTTCCTTTATCAAGTCCATTTGCTTTACCGAAAGCTTGCAGGCCTTCCCATGCTGACTGGTTGAATGATTTGTCATCAACACCGCCGACATCTGTTACCATTGCAACGCTGAAGGAATCATTCTTTTCTTCACCAGAAGATCCTTCGTTATCATCATTTTTACCACAAGCCCCTAAAACAGTCCCAGCAGCAAGTACTAAGGACAGCGCTAAACCAAATTTACGCTTTTTCAAGGTTTGTACCCCCTAATTTTTTTGTTTTTTGTTTTCATAGTAAGAAATGCATTTTCAATAGTTTCTCCGATTATCACGAATAAATTCGTTTTCTTAGCACTTGAAAGCTAAACTTATCGGCTCTAAAGTAATTGACTGAATAAAGCACCGGCTCATCCTTTTCATCATAATGCATCTGCTTTAAGACAAGCAGCGCAGTTTCAGGCTCGCATTGTAGGATCGGAGAGATTTTTTCATGGTAGCCTATCGGCTCTATTTGCGCGACAGCATATGTAATTTTCTTTTGGGCATCCGCTTCCAAAAACTGAAAGATTGAATCATTCTCATAAGAGAATCTTTCAGGCAGGATATTTTGCAGAAGCTTGTCTATGCAATAAACAACAGGCTCTCCATTAGCAGTTCGAACACGTTCGATCACTACTATCTCTTCATCTTGCGGGCAGGAAAATCGCCTTGCGTCCTCTTCAGTTGAACATTGAGTTGTCGAACTTAGAAAAATTGTTCCTGGATTCATTCCAGCCTGTCTGATCATATGTGTTACACTGTGAAGCTGTTCAATGCCTGAATTAAAAAGCGGCTTGCTGTTGACAAATGTTCCAACGCCGTGACGCCTTATAATGACATTTTCCTCTTCCAGTGTGCGCAGCGCTTCCCTCAGCGTGGCTCTGCTGACACCCAAAGTTTTTGCAAGCTCGAATTCAGAAGGGAATTTTTCTTTTTCTTTGTATATCCCATTCTCAATATCACGTTTCAGTCTGTCCACAACTTGCAAATATAAATGCCTTGTATCTGACTTAATTAGCATGTGACCTTCCTCCAAAAACTTTCTAAGACATCAGACATCTGATGTTCAATCATTCCTACTAATCGAAAATACTATAACACTTTTTGACTAATAAATAAATAGAGAATTGTGAAATAAGTCGAAAAAAAAAGAGAAAAGAAACAATTGTCCGGAAACGACTTCCAATTTTCTTGTTTCTTTCTCTTAATATTCGTCTTTACAATAAGTTTTTTTCTTTAGTATAGTAAAACATTTGTGTAGTTGCTGTTAAAACCGAACTTTATTAGTATAACCTATTTCGGCGCACGAAGTATATTCTGTCTATAAATTAATCTCTTCTGAAGCTTTAGGCACAAGTACTGTTCTTGGTTTGCTGCCCTCATACGGGCCGACAATCCCCCTTGCCTCCATTTCATCGATAAGACGCGCAGCCCTCGTATAACCTATTCTGAAGCGTCTTTGCAGCATACTGACAGATGCTGTCTGCATTTCGACAATCAAGTCGACAGCCTCTCCATACAGATCATCCTCAACAGTTCCAGGATTCGTTTCAGCAATTTCATCAGGAATCATCTCTTCCTGATATTGAGCCTTTTGCTGGCCGATTACAAAGTCAACCACTTCTTCTACTTCTTCATCAGACAAGAAAGCACCTTGGACGCGGACCGGCTTGCTAGCCCCATATGGGAAGAATAGCATATCACCGCGGCCCAATAGCTTCTCAGCGCCCCCCATGTCTAGTATTGTCCGAGAATCTGTCTGAGACGATACAGCAAAGGCAATCCTTGAAGGAATATTCGCCTTGATGACACCTGTGATAACGTCAACAGAAGGACGCTGTGTTGCAATGATTAAATGAATTCCAGCAGCACGTGCCATTTGGGCAAGTCTTGTAATAGAATCTTCCACGTCGTTAGAAGCGACCATCATCAAGTCTGCCAGCTCATCAACGATGACGACAATGTACGGCAAAAGAGGCTGCTTCTCCTGCTCTTCTGAATTATATCTTTTGACATATTCATTGTAACCTTCTATATTCCTGGTTCCTGTATGAGAAAACAGGTCATATCTTCTTTCCATCTCGCTCACGACCTTTTGTAGTGCCTGCGAAGCTTTTTTCGCATTAGTGACTACAGGCGCAAGAAGATGGGGAATGCCATTATATACATTTAACTCTACCATTTTCGGGTCAATCATCATCATCTTGACTTCATGCGGTTTTGCCCGCATCAGGATACTTGTGATAATTCCATTAATACAAACACTTTTACCGCTTCCTGTTGCCCCGGCAACAAGAAGATGGGGCATTTTATTTAGCTCCGCACAAACAGCATTGCCAGTTATATCGCGACCGAATGCGATCATTAGCTTGCTTTCCGGCTTGTCGTTTTTATTTGTCTCGAGCACTTCCCGCAATGAAACCATGGCTACTTCTGAATTAGGCACTTCAATCCCAATCGCCGATTTGCCCGGTATCGGCGCTTCTATCCGGATATCCTTTGCTGCAAGGGCTAATGCCAAATCATCACTTAAATTGACAATTTTACTTACCTTAACTCCCTCACTCGGATGAACTTCATACTTTGTAACAGCAGGGCCAAGATGGACCTCTGTTACTTTTGCCTTAACGCCAAAACTGTGAAAAGTTCTTTCCAGCTTCGCTGCATTTGCGTGGATTTGTTCATATTCCCCGCTTTGATCTGCCTTTTTCGGTGCCATTAATAGTTTGATAGGCGGAAGCTCATAATCCTTGTTCTCCACCTCTGTGAAGGTAATTGGTGCAATGGTTTCCTCTGTTTCAACTGGTTCGCTAGCAGCTTCTTCTTCCGGCTCTTGCCTATCTTCATAGGCATTTTCCGTAAAGGAAGAAATGATTGGCTCAGCATATGCTGGTTCTGCCGATTGTTGGATTGGAGGATTTACAATTAAAGGCTGAACTTCCTCAGCAGTTTCTTGCTCTCGCTGCTCCCGCTGCACTCTCTGTCTCCTTGCTCCCCTATTTGACTGCCTGTCCGCTTTTTTCGCTTCCCTCTTGGCGATACGCGCCTCTTTCCATTCACGGATATCTTCTAAAAACTCCAGCCATTGCCGCTTTAGAAAACTCCAAATAGACAGCATCATTTTGCGGAAAGCACCGCTGAGGGTCCTACCTGTCAATAGGATGATACCTGTTATAATTGCTAAGAAGCTGACAATTTGCGTGCCTGCCGTATCAAACAAGTAATGGAACATCGCAAACAGGACTGCTCCGATCATTCCGCCTCCTAAGCCAATTTTTGAAGCATTGCCATCGGCTTCATACCAAAACAGCTCCCAAGTGTTATAAATAACGCTGGGATTAGTAAACCTGCCTTCGCCTGACAACATATTAAACAAGGACACATGGGTCAACAGCAGGATTGCTCCCACAATTAAATAAATGCCGTTCAGTTTTGTATGAAATAAATACGGCTTCTCCCTTTTCCACATTAAATAGCCGCCATACACCATCAGCCCTAGAAGACTGAGAATATACCATTCCCCTGTAAAAAAACGAAAGAACAGCACAATCGTCTTTCCAACCGCTCCGAGCTGCAAGATGGAGATAAAACTTAATGTTATTAAAAGAAGGGCAGCAAGCTCATACTGAATCGTTTTTTTCAGATGCTGTTGCTTTTTCGTTTTTCTAGTTTTTCTTTTTGCCATGTTATCACCTAATGTTTCTTTGTTTTCTTAAAGTTTTTTATGTATGAAATAAGCAGCCTTATTATGGCTGCTTTTGTTTAATTATTTAATTCTATTATATCATAAGATGAAAAAATACAGTCATATTAATGGAATTTTTGCCCCTGGCTGAACAGGATCATGCAAATAATGGCTTGGATCTGTTGAAAGTACTCTCACTACTTCATATTCATGCATATCATTCTTAGCAACAAGCAGCGGAATACCATTATAGTCAATTACTTGCTGTTTTTCAAATGTTTCTTGGCCGATGGGAAACATTAATTCTTCCGGCATCATTGTATACATAATCATTGTACGATACCTTCATTCTTGTCTTTCTTCAGTTCAATGAGTTCATTTAGCTTTGTCATCGCTTCACCCACTCCGCCTACACTGTCTATCAGCCCAGAGGTCACTGCATCACTACCAATGACATTTGTTCCAATATCCCTTGTCAAGTTTCCTTTAGCAAACATTAAGTCTTTAAATCCTTCTTCCTCAATATTACTGTGCTTTGTCACAAATTTAACGACTCGTTCCTGCATTTTATCCAAGTATTCGAAAGTTTGCGGAACACCAATAACAAGACCTGTTAATCGAATTGGGTGGATTGTCATGGTTGCTGTTTCCGCAATGAATGAATAATCGCAAGAGACGGCAATTGGTACACCTATTGAATGTCCTCCGCCTAGCACAAGTGAAACAGTTGGCTTTGATAAGGAAGCAAGCATTTCAGAAATAGCTAGTCCGGCCTCAACATCTCCGCCGACTGTATTCAAGATAACAAGCACCCCTTCAATCTTTGGGTTTTGCTCAATTGCGACGATTTGCGGAATAAGATGCTCATATTTAGTTGTTTTATTTTGAGGTGGAAGCTGCAGATGTCCTTCAATCTGGCCCACAATTGTTAAGCAATGTATTTTAGAATCCTGTGATAATTGCGGTACATTCGTTTGACCAAGCTGCTGGATTTTTTCCATTAAAGAAGAAGCTGGTTTGTCTTCTTTTGGCTGCTGTTCTTCTGTATTATTAGATTCATTTCGGTTAGCCATTATTTTCTCCCTTCCTACACATGATGTTTTTATTATGAAGCTAGAAAGGGAATTTCATGCGAACGAAAATAAAATTCCTTACTGATTGGCGATACGACTGATATTTTTACATTCCGGCCAATTAACTTAAATATTAAAGTTGCTTATTGTACTTCTAAAGGTTTACTCTCGTCATTACTTGCAAAGACAGGAACATTTAGAAAAGGCCTCGCTTTTATTAAGCAAGACCCTTTTCTCCGTTTTTATCCTTGTTCATTTTCATTATCTTGTTTATGTTTTACCCCTTTACTTACATAGGGTTTCGCATTTTTGGCTTTTTTAGCACCTGCCTGCCAACGATTCCAGCCTTTTTTGCCGGTCCCTCTGCCTATGCCACTCTTGCCTTTTGCTTTGCTCATTTTGTCACCTCATAATGTTGGAAACAATCTCTATCCAATAATCTTTCCCGCGAAGGAAGTGTACATGCAAAAAGTTTCCTTGAATGCACAAGGAAACTTTTTTGTCCTTACTTTCTTGGCGTTTTTACTTCCATAATAATAGGCAGAATCATCGGTCTGCGCTTTGTTTTTTCATACAAGAATTGATTCAATGTATCTCTTATATCTTGTTTAATGCCTGTCCAATCAAAGCTGTCTTTGCTAATGCTTTTTTCAACGATATCTTTAACCCGATTTGCCGCTTCCTCAAGCAGTTGCTCTGATTCTCTTACATAAACAAAGCCTCTAGTAATAATTTCAGGGCCTGCGGAGATTTTTCTTTCTTGTTTGTTTAATGTTACGACAACTGTCAGTATTCCGTCCTGTGATAGAAGCTTTCGGTCTCTCAAGACAATATTGCCGACATCTCCAATACCGCTTCCGTCAATAAGCACATTTCCAGATTGTACTTTTCCGCTTGAGCGAATCTTACCGTCTTTAATCTCGACCATTTCACCTTGTTCAGGAATATGAATGTTTTGCGATTTCACACCATTTTTTTCTGCAAGCTGGGCATGTGCTTTCAACACTCGGTATTCACCGTGAATCGGAAGGAAAAACTTCGGTTTAAGCATATTGATCATGAACTTAAGCTCTTCCTGGCTCCCATGATTCGAACTGTTAAACGTTTTGTTCCCTGTAAGGACACTTGCTCCTAGACGGTAAAGCATGTCAATTGTTTTGTTAACGAACACTTCACTGCCAAGAAGCGAAGATGCTGCAAATAGAATCGTATCACCATCACCGATATTAACTTGCTTATGGTTTTTTCTTGCCATTCTTTGCAGCGCCTCAACAGGTTCACCTTTGTTTCCTGTTGTCAAAATAATACTTTCATTTTTCTCATAACCTTGTATTTCCTGGAATGATACAAGAATATCTTCAGCTATGTCAATATACCCATGTTTCATTGCTATATTTAAGATTACTTGAAGGTTTTTTCCCATAATCGCAATCTTGCGTTTTGCTTTTGCGGCTGCATCAAAGATGTGTTGAATTCTATTTAAATCCGTCGCAAATACAGTTGCGATTATTCTTCCTTTTGTACGAAGAAAGGCATTTGTTAATTCCTCTGTTACAACTGCATCTGATGTTGAGTAGCCAGGCTTATCTGCATCTGTACTGTCAGATAATAAGCACAACACGCCTTTTTCCCCGATTTTAGCCATTTCCGCATACTCTGGCTTATATAAATCCCCAGCAGTTTGGTCAAATTTAAAGTCTCCTGTATGTACAATCGCACCTTCGGAAGTATGGATAACAATAGCAATACTGTCAGGAATACTGTGATTTACTTTAAAGAAGGATACAGCGGCAGAAGGGAACTGCAGCACAGTTTTTGATGTGACGATTTCAAACCGGACTTGTCCTTTAAAATCCTGCTCCTTCATCTTCTCCTTTGCCAATTCAGCAGTAAGTCTTGTCGTATAAACAGGTACGTTCAGCTCTCTTAAAAAGAAGGATAGGCCTCCAATATGATCCTCATGTCCGTGCGTTAAAAAGATACCCTTAACTTTTTCTTCATTCTGCTTTAAATAAGAGACATCCGGAACAACTATATCAATTCCAAGCATCTCATTCTGTGGATACATTAAGCCAGCGTCAATTACAAATATGTCTTCATCCACTTCGACTGCAAACATATTTTTCCCGTTCTCCCCTACTCCTCCGAGGGCGACCAGCTTTATCTTTTCATTTGTTTTCAATTTTTGTTTCCTCCTATGTTGAGTTAGCCGACCATTGATCAGTTAACAATATTATACTTTATCTATTTAAATGTTTACAACCAATTTCAAAGAAAACGCCTGCAAGAGGGAGGATGAAAGTAAGACGGCACCTGCTGATTAATGCTTTTGCAGGAAAGTTTTTTCCTGCAAAGGCAATTATAAATATCACTTTACTTTCTTAAATTTAAATGCTGAATGTACAACTAGGTACAGGAGTACAATTAAACATGCAATAATGCTGATCCGGTTGTCCTCATTGAAAATAAAACTGATGCTGATTAATGTCAGTGATGCTGCTGCCAGTCCTGTTATATATGGATACCCCCATAGACGAAAGCTCGGCATTGTTGAATAGCTTTTGCGTAGTTTGATTTGGGCAAGACAAATACTTATCCAAACAATTGATACGATAAAGCCGGGAAATGCCATCAGCAGTGTAAATACTTCATCTTGGGCGACTAATGCAATCATAGATCCAAGAAGTAAGACTACTCCTGTTAGAATTAAACTGTATGTCGGCACACCGCTTTTTGAAAGTTTGCTGAATGCCTTTGGAGCCTCCCCTTCAACCGCAAGGGAATGAAGCATTCTTGTACATCCGTAAATGCCAGAGTTAGCCGCAGACAACACCGCAATAATTAAGATAAAGTTCATAATATGCGCAGCGCCTTGAAGACCTGACATGGATAGAACCTGTACAAACGGGCTTGAAGATTCTGTCAATTGATTCCAAGGAATCAATCCGCATATAACCAGAATCGGCAATGTATAGAAAAGTACGATTCGTAAAATAAAACTTTTAATAACTTTCGGCAGCACTTTTTCCGCATCCTGCGCCTCTGTGACAGTGACACCAATAAGCTCAGAACCACCATATGAAAACATAACTACTAAGAGGGCAGCAAAAATGGATGTCCACCCATTTGGGAAAAATCCTCCATGGTCTGTAAAATTGCGGAAATAGTTTGCACCATCAGAAGGTATGATGCCAAATAAGATACCGGCACCTAATATTATAAAGACAATAATCATGGCAATTTTAATTCCGGCAAACCAAAATTCGAACTCTCCGTAATGCTTTACATTCATTAAGTTAATACTCAAAATAAATAACGTACAGATAACGCTTAATACCCACAATGGAATGTCTGGAAACCAATACTGCAAAAAGCTCCCTGCTACAACAACTTCAATAATACACACTGCAAGCCACAGAACACAGTAAAGCCAGCCGATAATAAAGGACATTCTGCTTCCGAATGCCTTTAAGATAAATCCTTTCATATTTGTGTTTGGATATACAATAGCCATTTCTGCAATGGCACCCATCACAACTAATAATAATAAGCCTGCAAAAATATAAGTAACAACTACTCCTGGGCCAGCGACACCTACTGTTTCTCCGCTTCCCTTAAATATGCCTGTCCCAATTGCCCCTCCCATCGCCATAAGGCTGATATGTCGCGGCTGCAATTTTTTCTGCAACGTATTTTTTGTCTCCAATTTTAAATCCTCCTAAACAATTTATAAACAGGACATTAAACAAAAAATCCAAATCTCCCGAAAATTCCACTGCAGGTGCAGCAGGGCTTAACGGGAAATCTGGATTTTTTTGTTTTTCCACATGTCTATAAGCCTTGTCTAATTTGTTTTACGTCTATATATGGATAGACTAGTTATGTAATCATAATGTTAGTTATCAGCATTACTTAACCGATCTACCCACTGGTTTTAGCTGCATTAGAAAAAGCTTGCTAGTTTGGTTCTCTCTTCTTCTGTCAGCGGCACAAGAGGCAATCTGACAGATCCAACATCGATTCCTTTTAATTGAAGTGCCGTTTTAACTGGCACAGGGTTCGGTGCAGCAAATAAAGCTGTCATTATTGGCAGCAATTCCTGATGCATTTTCGCTGCTTTTTTGAGATTTCCTTCAAGAAAAGCACCTACCATTTCCTGCATTTCTGGACCGATTACATGCGAGGCAACAGAGATAACCCCTGTACCGCCAACAGAAAGCAACGGCAATGTTAAGCTGTCATCTCCGCTGTATACGAAGAAATCATCTGGTGTGCCTGCTATAATCTTTGTGATGTTGTTTAAGTTGCCGCTTGCTTCCTTTACTGCAACAATATTTTCAACAGCTGATAATCGAATAATTGTTTCGGGTTCGATATTTACAACAGAACGACCTGGAATATTATAAATCATAACTGGAAGGGTTGTATTCTCAGCTACTGCCTTCACGTGCTGATAAAGTCCTTCCTGGTTCGGCTTATTATAGTATGGACCTACAACCATAACAGCATCCACACCGGCCCGTTCTGCTTCTCTTGTCATCTCGATGGAGTCATAAGTGTTATTACTACCAGTCCCTGCGATGATTGGAACTCTCTTTTCCACTACCTTTACCACATGCTTGAATAATGCAATCTTTTCCTGTTTTGATAATGTCGGAGATTCGCCTGTCGTTCCTGCAACAACTAAGGAATCTGTTCCATTTGCTATCAAATGGTTAACAACCTGTGTTGTTTTTGGAAAATCAATATGTCCCTTTGCATCAAATGGTGTAATCATGGCCGTTGACACTCTACCAAATAAACCCATCGTTCCACTCCTATTCTCATTTTCAATCTTGTTGTGTTTAATGCTGTTCCTTATCTAAGTCAAACGAATCATGCAGTACATTAACAGCACGCACTAAATCTTCCTGTTTAACAAGGACCCAAATGGTCGTATGGCTATCCGCTGATTGCAGTATACGAATTCCTTCGGTAGATAAGGCTGTGACGATTTTTGAAGTGACCCCAGGAACACCTGCCATGCCGGCACCAACTACCGATACCTTTGCACATTCCTTTTCTACAATCGGTTCATAGCCCATTTCCTGCAAGACAGCCGTCGCTTTATTTGCCATTTCATCTGTTACAGTGTAAACAACACTATTCAGTGAAATATTGATAAAGTCAACGCTGATTTCTTCATTGGCCATCGCTTTAAATACTTGTGATTGCAGATCGTACTGGTCTTTTTTGGCAAGAACTTTAATTTGGGTAACGTTTGCCACATGAGCAATTCCAGTTACAGGTCTTTCTTGAATATCACTGCCTTTATTGTCATCACTGTTTGATGTTACAAGCGTACCAGTTCCTTTAGAATGTGTTGAACGAATCCGGATAGGAACTTTAGCCTGCATGGCTATTTCGACTGCCCTTGGGTGAATAACCTTAGCACCTTGATACGCCATATTGCATACCTCTGCATACGTAACCACTGAAAGGGGTCTAGCATTCTCAGCGATTCGCGGATCTGCAGTCATGATACCTTCAACATCTGTAAAGATATCGATTACTTCTGCATTTAATGCTGCACCTAACGCTGCAGCAGAAGTATCACTGCCTCCCCTTCCCAAAGTCGTCGTATCACCGTTTGGCGCCGCTCCTTGGAAACCGGAAACAACAACAACCTCATGAGTTTCTAACTCCTGTAAAACGCGCGTGCAATCCATTTCCAAGATTCTTGCGTTCGTAAAATCGTCGTTAGTAATAAAACCTGCTTGTGCACCTGTAAGTGCTGTTGCTTTTATGTCATTTTCCAGTAAAAGCTGTGTAAACACAACGCTGGAAATGATTTCTCCACAAGACAGCAGCAAGTCATTTTCCCGTTTACTTAGAGAGGTTTCCGCACCTCCAATAAGAGACAGAAGGGTATCTGTTGCATATGGCTCCCCTTTTCTTCCCATTGCAGATACAACAACCACTACCTTTTTGCCGCTAGTTAACGCATCTTTAATATGCCCTTTTGCTTGAATTCGGCTGTTCTCATCTCTTACGGATGTTCCCCCGAATTTTTGTACTACTATGTTTGTCATTGCTATACACCTCTAAGACACTATTTAAAAAAGTGTTTTCTAATAAAAAGGGGATCACCTGAAAAATCCGCATCTTCGTTTGCTAGAAAGCTGCAGTTCCTCAAGCATGTCCCCTTATTGCTATTATATGAAACAGCTGACCGCCTTTGTGTTTCTCACAGTAATTACGGCCGTCTGTTTTGAATATAATAAGAGATGTGCTGTGTTAGTTGCTAATTCTTCTTTATTTCACTAGTCCCAGTTTTACAAGACTTTCAGCGATTTGAACAGAATTCCACGCAGCACCTTTTAGCAGGTTATCTGAAACCACCCACATATGAAACCCGTTATCTGCATCAAGGTCTTTACGAATACGACCCACAAATACATCATTTGATCCAACACAATCAGCCGGCATCGGATATACTTGATTTTGAATGTCATCCTGCAGGATTACACCAGGTGCGTCTTTCAGCAAGCTTTGAATATCGCCAGCTGTCACGTCTGTTGCATCCAGCTCAAAGTAAACGGACTCGGAATGTCCTGTAGCAACAGGAATTCTTACACAAGTTGCCGCAACTTTTAGATCCTTGTCATGCATTATTTTTTTCGTTTCATTAATCATTTTCATTTCTTCATAAGTAAATCCATTTTCTGTAAATACATCAATTTGCGGAATTGCATTAAACGCGATTTGGTAATGCTTCTTGTCACCTTTTACTGGAAGTATTTTCGGTTCAAAGCTCTCTTCATTGATAATTGCTTTCGTCTGGCTGTTAAGCTCATCCACCGCAGCAGCTCCTGATCCGGAAACAGCTTGGTATGTGGACACAAGCACTTTCTTTAAACCGTATTTTTCTTTTAGTGGCTGTAAAGCAACAACCATTTGAATAGTAGAACAGTTTGGATTTGCGATAATGCCGTTATGCTTGTGCAAATCTTCTTCATTCACTTCTGGAACGACCAACGGTACGTCTTCAGTCATGCGGAATGCACTAGTATTGTCAACGACAATTGCACCACGTTCAACAGCATGCGGCGCAAGCTCCTTCGATACGCCCCCTCCTGCTGAGAATAAGGCTATGTCAATTCCTTGGAAGCTCTCAGGCGTTGCTTCTTCCACTGTAATTTCCTTACCTTTATAAGTAACCTTTGTCCCTGCAGAACGCTTAGAAGACAAAAGAGTTAATTTTGAAATGGGAAAATCTCTTGTTTCCAATGTTTTAATCATTTGTTGTCCTACTGCTCCAGTTGCGCCAACCACTGCTACATTAAATCCTTTTTTTTGCTCCATAAAGGCTCCCCTTCTTTCAGGTGTTTTCTCTGTATATTATACAATAATGACGGCGACAAGCTCGCCGCCAAATGAATATTCTCTATTTTAACATATTCATGCTATATGAACAGAACCTTTTTACTTGAAATGTCGCAAAAAGTTAAAAAACGTTTAAAATTATTCTATTATTCCTATTTATCTAAATATTTCTCGATAATAACAGGCTGAATTTGTTTCCCTTCTAATGCAGCGTCAATAGTTTCAGCCAGCATGCCCATTCTAGCAACCATCGAATTCGGCTTTTTGTCTGGATCATCCTGACCGAAAGGAATGAAATAAATATGTTTCGTTGCCATCAAGCGCATTAAGTTAACTCCATTTAAGCCTAATGCATCATTTGTTGATATCCCTAAAACAACTGGCTTTTGATTTCTTAATGTTGCTTTTGCTGCCATAAGTACTGCATTGTCTGTCATAGCATTAGCAAATTTACTCATGCTATTCCCTGTCAGCGGAGCAATTACCATACAATCCAGGGGAATTTTAGGTCCGAGGGGCTCCGCCTTGACAATGCTGTCAATAATTTCATTTCCTGTTACTTCTTCCAATTTCCCGATCCATTCCAATCCTTTGCCGAATCTAGTGTCTGTATTTTGCACATTGCCTGTAACAACAGGAACGACATCAGCTCCAAGACTAACTAGCCTCTCTACTTGCGGCATGACTTCTGCATAAGTGCAGTGGGAGGCAGAAATTCCAAATCCGATCCTTTTTCCTTGTAAGCTCATTTATGTTTGCTCCTTTCGACTTTGCCATTCTTCTTGCAGCAGCTGTGACAGAACCTCTGCTAAAATATTCCCAGCAGTCTTAGGCGCAACAATACCAGGCAAACTAGGTGCAAGCAGCGCCTTCACTCCTCTTTTCTCTGCATATTGGAAGTCAGTTCCCCCTGGTTTTGAGGCAAGATCAATGATCAATGTATGCAGCGGCATTTTTTCAATGACAGAGGATGTAACAACAAGATGGGGAATGGTATTGATGCAAATATCTATATCACAAACTGCCTTCTCTAATTCTGGTAATGGGATGGGCGTAAGACCCATTTCTAAAATTCGGGCCAGGTGCTCACTCTCACTTGCCGCAACCTTCACCTTTCCTCCTAATGCATGAAACGTCCTTGCTACACTCATACCGACACGGCCTAAGCCAAGAACAAGGATATTAGAGCCGTGAATAGTCGTATCCGTATGCTGGATGGCCATCATTATTGTACCTTCCACTGTTGGAATGCTGTTCAGTATTGCCACATCATCTCTGTTAAACAGCTGTACTAGCGAACGATTTGTTCTTGAGATGATGCCATTTAAAAAGTCATTGGTGATTCCCGAATAAATAGTACAATGGGACGGTGTTATTTCTAGCAATTCTTCTGTTAAAAAAACCTTTTCATTCGAAAAGATTGTATCCACCTGTCCGTTGAGGTCGGTGCCTTTAACAGGCAGAATGATCGCATCAATCATTGAAAAATCCACATTATCGATCTTTTCTTTTGTAGCCCCAGCAAAAGCATGATCCAGCTGTTCAAAGCCTACTAAAGAAAGCTGTGCATGCTGCTCTGTCAGCTTGCGGACAATTTCGAGCTGCCTTGCATCACCGCCGATAATGGCGATTTTCATCCCTGTCAGCATGTATATTTCACCTTCTTTTTTAAAGATCCTAACACTAATCAATTACTACTCCAACATCTTATGTCACGATCTTGTTTTAGGTGAGTTGCTTTACATATTTTCCTTTAAAATCAAAAAAGTCCGGCGCGCAATCCCCTTTTTAATGGAATTGTGCGCCGGACTTATGTTTTTAAATCGGTTCATCTTTATTAGGAATATCAACAATAATCATATCTGTGCCGATTTTTTTTATATGGGACCAAGGCACTCTCAGTTCATCCCCTGTCTTGCGGAATCCAAACCATTTAAGGGAGGGAATCAATAATGTTTTGATTTGCCCATCCTTTTCATTTATTTCTAAATCGGTTTGTCCGAGCATGCCAAGCCGGACGGCGTTTTTTACGTCCACGAGCTCTTTTCCGCTCAATTCGCTTAATCTCATCCTCTAGCCTCCTTAATAATTACTTTTCTATTATCATATCGACAGAGGTAGAGAATTAGACTAGCTAATCGTATTTTTTATGTAACTCCTTCTATATTATAGAAGGCTTTTCGGCAACTGGCCATCCGGACTGATTAGAGATACAGAGAAGGAATCAGTGAAAATCTGATGTGCCATCTTGTTCACATCTGCATTGGATACCTTATCTATTTTTTTAATTATTTCATCTAAAGTATGATGTTTGCCAAGCAGCAATTCATTTTTACCGTTGCGGCTCATTCTGCTGTTCGTGCTCTCTAGGCTCAGCATCAAGCTGCCTTTGAGTTGTTCCTTGCTGTTTGTCAACTCTTTTTCTGTGATGCCATCCCGTTTTAACGTTGCTAGAGTTGTCTGAATTGTTTCATACAGCTCATCCAGCTGCTTTGCTCCAGTTCCTCCGTAAATTGTCACAATCCCACTGTCTTGGAAGGATGAATGATAAGAAAAGACAGAATACGCCAATCCCTTCTGCTCACGTACATCCTGGAACAATCTGCTACTCATGCTTCCGCCGAGAATATTGTTCAAGGAAATTAAGCTGTACATATCTTCATGGCCGACTTTTAATCCTTCATATCCAAGGCAAAGATGAGCTTGTTCTGTCTCCTTTTTACGAGAAATTCTGTTCGTATGGAAGGATGGTGCAGAAAGTTCTTTATCGCTTTTCCCTGCTTCAAAAGAACCAAAGTATTTTTCCACCTCGGCGATAAAGCTTTCTGTGATATTTCCAGCAATTGAAATAACCGTGTTCTCAGGTGTATAGTGTTCAAACATATACTCTCTTAACGTATCACCAGTGAAAGCACTCAAAGTTTCCTCTGTTCCTAAAATCGGATAACCCAGCGGATGTTTTTCATACACTGCTTGGCTCAATAAATCATGAACAATATCGTCAGGTGTATCTTCGTACATTTTTATTTCCTCATAAACTACGTTTTTCTCCTTCTTCAGCTCCCCTTCTTCAAAAGTGGAATGGAAGAACATATCTGAAAGCACCTCAAGTGCAAAGTCTGCATGAGTATCAAGCACTTTTGCATAATAGCAAGTGTACTCTTTTGAAGTAAACGCATTTACCTGACCACCGATGCTATCAAATGATTCAGCTATTTCTCTAGCATTTCTTGTTTTAGTTCCTTTAAAAAACATGTGCTCTAAAAAATGGGATACGCCATTGTTTTGTTCGTCTTCTTTTCTAGAACCAGTGCCTATCCAAACTCCGATTGCTACAGAGCGGACTGTAGGGATATTCTCCAGTACTATTCTTACTCCGTTTTGGCAAGTGTATCTTTTTATCAAGTAAGTTCCTCCTGTTCTCGTCTGCCAAAGTTAACTGCTCGCGACTGCTAGTATATCTTATTCTTCGTATTTTTACCAAAAAGTTGTTTCATTATCAAAATAATTGACTTAAATCTTTTTCAATTACTTTTCAGGCATGGAACGATCCTCGCTGAGCATCTCTGTGACAGTATTAATCTCTAGGTTCTTAGCTTGGATTTGGCTGATAAGCTCATCCAGGCTGTTGGCAGTCGATTCGGTTGGATGCATTAATATCATTGCTCCATTATGAACTTTACCCATTACACGCTGAAGCAACACTCCAGGGCTAGGCTTTTGCCAGTCAATCGTATCAACAGACCACATTAGAGTGCCAAGCTTTTGTTCTTTGGCAATTTTCACAACCGCATCATTATAATACCCGCTAGGCGGTGCAAGCCATGTCACTATTTTCCCCGTTGTTGCTTCAATCACATCATTTGTCTTTGTAATCTCTTCTCTAATTTTGGCTTCACTGATTTTGCTCATATCTGGATGTGTATAAGAATGATTGCCAACCTCGTGCCCTGCTTCTACAATCATTTTTGCCAGTTCCGGGTTCTTTTGGACCCATCTGCCTTCAAGGAAAAAACTTGCCTTAACATGATGCTTCTTTAAGGTAGCAAGAATATCGGGTAAATATTCATTGCCCCAAGCAACATTAATGATAAAGCTAACCATTTTTTTATCAGGATTACCTTTATAAATGGCTGCCGCCGGAAGGTCCTCGAGATGTACTTTTGGCTTAATTTGTTTAAAGACGAGTTTTTGTTCGGCAAAAACTCCATCTTTTTTCATATTGTTGTAAGAAGCCTTAATATCGACCTCAAGCCCATTTATTCCCGGAATCGCCTTCCAGACCGGGTCAATTTTGGCATCTACTGCCTCTACTTTATACTGGCCTGCATTACTTTCAATCGTCTCGTATAATTGGCTGCTGCCTTTGGAAACCGTTATACTCTCCCTGTTATCGCTTAAACTTGCTAAATATGTATTGGACAATGGATTGTTAGCAACAAGCCATGCTGCTAATAATAAACCTGCCATCGGAATTATTCTTTTCATTCTAAATCCCCTCCTAATAAATCTTTATGTGAAAGGAGGACAAGGTAGAACGTAATGAAAAGTGTAAATATCCCGAAGTATGATCTGTTTTGAAAGCCATTCTATATAAAAAAAGGCAGACCCTTAAAAATTAACTGCCTGCAGCAATTGCTGCGTTAAATACAGAAATCATTAGAGTCAAACCTCATTTTGTAAAACTTATTTTGTTGCATCTTCTGCCTGTTCTTTTTGTTCCTTCAATACAGCTTTGCGGGAAAGATTTACTCTGCCCTGTTTATCAATTTCTGTTACTTTTACAAGAATTTCATCACCGATCGCTACAACATCTTCGACCTTGCCGATTCGTTCTTCTGCAAGCTCAGAAATATGAACTAGTCCGTCTTTACCGTTGAAGATTTCTACAAATGCACCGAATTTTTCAATTCGTTTTACTTTACCAAGATACATTTGTCCTACAACAACCTCACGAACGATATCTTCAATAATTGATTTTGCTTTTTTATTCATTTCATCATCTACTGAAGAAATAAATACAGTTCCATCTTGTTCAATATCAATTTTTACGCCAGTTTCTTCAATGATTTTATTGATTTGCTTACCGCTTGGCCCAATAACATCACGAATTTTATCTGGGTTAATTGCCATCATCAAGATTTTTGGTGCGTATGTGGACAATTCTTCTCTTGGATTTTGAATTGTTGCAAGCATTGACTCTAGAATTTGCATGCGGCCAATTTTCGCTTGCTGCAATGCTTCTTCAAGAATTTGTCTAGATAGGCCGTCAATTTTAATATCCATTTGTAGTGCTGTAACACCTTTAGATGTTCCTGCTACTTTAAAGTCCATATCTCCAAGGTGGTCTTCCATCCCTTGTATATCTGTTAATATGCTGTAATGTTCACCTGATTTAATCAGACCCATTGCGATACCAGCAACTGCAGCTTTAATCGGTACACCAGCATCCATCATTGCAAGCGTGCTTGCACAGATACTTGCTTGGGATGTAGAACCATTCGATTCCAACACTTCCGAAACTAGACGGATTGTGTAAGGGAAATCTTTTTCAGATGGAATAATTGGTTCTAATGCTCTTTCGCCAAGTGCTCCATGTCCAATTTCACGGCGTCCAGGTCCGCGCATTGGTCCTGTTTCCCCTACACTGAAGTTAGGGAAGTTATAATGGTGCATAAAGCGTTTTTCTTCTTCGACACCAAGGCCGTCCAAGATTTGCACATCCCCTAAAGCACCTAATGTACAAATGCTTAGTGCTTGAGTTTGTCCGCGTGTAAACAACCCTGATCCGTGTGTACGCGGCAGAAGATCTACTTCTGATGACAGAGGGCGAATCTCTTCAAGACCGCGTCCGTCTGGTCTTACTTTATCTTCTGTTATGAGACGGCGAACTTCATTCTTAACAAGTTTATCAAGAATTTGCTTCACTTGTTTCAGCTTGTCCTCATCCGCTTCTTCTGTTTGATATTTTTCCAAAACAGAATTTTTCACTTCTCTAATAGCAGCTTCACGAGCATGCTTTTCTTGAACTCTAATAGCATCAAGCATTTCCGTTTCGCAAAGCGCGCGAACTTCTGCTTCAATATCCTTATCCAGCTCATAAAGGACAACTTCCACTTTTTCTTTGCCGATTTCAGACACGATTTTTTCTTGGAATTCAATCAGCTTTTTAATTTCATCATGGCCGAACATGATTGCTTCAAGCATCACTTCTTCTGGCACTTCTAAAGCTCCTGCTTCTACCATGTTTATGGCATCTTTAGTACCTGCTACAGCAAGCGTGATATCGCTTTTTTCAGCTTGTTCCACTGTTGGGTTGATGATAAATTCGCCGTCGATTCTGCCGACATACACACCTGCAATCGGTCCTCCGAACGGAATATCAGATACAGATAAAGCCAATGAAGAACCGAACATTGCTGCCATTTCAGATGTGCAATCTTGATCAACACTCATTACAAGGCTGACAACTTGTACTTCATTACGGAAACCATCTGCAAATAGCGGACGGATCGGTCTGTCGATCAAACGGCTCGCTAGAATTGCTCTTTCACTTGGTCTTCCTTCCCTTTTAATGAAGCCGCCTGGTATTTTACCAACTGCATATAGACGCTCCTCATAGTTAACTGTTAACGGAAAGAAGTCTAAATTCTTCGGTTCTTTTGATGCAGTTGCTGTACTTAGGACTGCCGTATCCCCATAACGCACTAATACTGCGCCGTTTGCTTGTTTTGCCAATTGGCCGATTTCGACTGTTAGCTTCCTACCAGCCCAGTCAATTGAATAGACATGTTTATCTTGTCCCATTCTTAAACCCCTCTCTACTCATTTCACTTGTTAGAGGTTTTGGTTAATTTAGTACTACCTAAACCTACATAGATATTTTTTATCATTATCAAAATACTTATTACATATTATTTCAGTTAAATCCGCTTATGTCAAAGTCAGTGTCCACCAACAATTATGTAATCAATCTGTTATTTATGAATAATATATGTCAATAGTTTAAAGTTGTCTTCTTGCACAATAAAAAAGCGGGAACAAGTATCCCGCTTTTTTTAAACTATCTACGTAGACCAAGTTTAGTGATTAAAACACGGTAACGTTGAACATCTTTATTACGTAGGTATGTTAGTAGATTACGACGTCTACCTACCATTTTCAAAAGACCACGACGTGAGTGATGATCCTTTTTATGTGTACGTAAATGATCATTCAGATTGTTGATAGACTCAGTAAGGACAGCGATTTGAACTTCTGGAGATCCAGTATCGTTCTCATGCGTTTTGTACTCATTGATAAGTTCGTTTTTACGTTCTTGAGTGATTGCCATCCTGTTTCACCTCCTATATCCTATTACACTAATCCCCATTTACTGAGCAAAACGTTGGTGATTCGATTTGCCAAGCAAAGGTTGTTTTTAGTACGTTTATAAGAATAACCTTTTTTCATGAAAAAAGCAAGAAAATCATCTATTAATTTTTTGGTTGGGATACCTGTTCTTATCATTGACAGTCCTTGCGGTTTTTAAACGTTATAGATTAGAAAAGTAGTTAATAGCTGTCTGTTTATCTCTTTCAATTTGCTCGACAAGCTCTTGGATACCGTTAAATTTCTTCTCGCTTCTTATTCTAAAATGCCATTCAATCGTAATTATTTGATCGTAAATTTCTTGATTGAAATTGAAAATATGCGCCTCTATAGATTGAACAGTCTTTCCGGGATGGAATGTCGGCTTTGTCCCAACATTGCACACACCTTGATACCAATTCTCGGAAACTTTCACTCTTACGGCATATACTCCCTGCGGAGGAATTATTTCCTGATCACTTGTCTTAACATTTGCTGTCGGGAATCCGATCGTTCTGCCCCGTTTGTCTCCATGAATCACTTTGCCATGGTTTGTGTAGAAGCGACCAAGCAGCTTCGGCACCTTTTCCATATCCCCTGCATTAATATAGGACCTTATAAGGGTTGAACTAACCTTCTCGCCTTCAAAGGTTTCCTTGCTGATAATCGTTGTCCCAAACCGGCCGCGTGCATGAAGCGCCAATGTATCTGCAGTGCCTGCTGCCTTCATTCCATAAGTATAATCAAAGCCAGCGACAACATGCTTGACATTGAGATCACACAAATATTGATCAACAAAGCTTTGCGGATGCAATCCGGCAAATTCCTTTGTGAAATGGATGACGAATAAGTAATCAACACCCAGCTTCTCCATCTCGGCTGTTTTCTGTTCCAGCGAAGTAATCAGTCCGATGTGTTTTTTTTCTTTAGACAACACTAGAGACGGATGAGGGTCAAACGTCATAACACCTGTCTTCATCCCCAATTCGTCAGCAATTTTTTTTGCTTCTCCGATGACCTTCTGATGGCCAAGATGGACTCCGTCAAAGTAGCCCAATGCCATAACCAGTGAAGGGATTTCCATAGAATGCATTTTTTCTATATTATCTATTCTTGCTACTCTCAAACTTGACTCACCTTTTTCTAGCACTTTGAAATTATTTTCTTATGCCTGTCCTTTATACCGCAAACAGCTGGTTGCTATTCTAAAACTTTCAAAATTTTAGAAGGCTTTATCATTCCTTCTTTGGAAGGATGATGTACATAAATCGCCAAAGCTTCTCCCTCTTCCGAGTAAACCGCTATCGGCCCCTCCGTTTGGAGAAGATGCGGCGGAGCTTCTAGTACTGAGCCGTTGCGGACTCTCATAGCTAATGTATCATTTATTTCATATTTCGGCAAATAAACGAGTGCGTCCTCAACGGGTCTTAATCTTTGTACCAAAGTCCCGTTATTTTGCGCTTCTTCAATTTGCTCAAGGGTAAGGCAATCTGCCAAGGTCATCGTCGCAGAACGAGTTCTTGAAAGATCAGACATATGAGCAGGATAACTGAGCTTTTCACCGATCATCACTGCTAATGTGCGGATATATGTCCCTTTACTGCAATCCACTTTAAAACGGAAGGAAACCTGCTCGCCAGACAATGACTCCCACTCATCAAGCAGCTCTATCTTGTAGATTGTTACTTCACGTGTTGGCCGTTCCACTTCTATTCCTTGTCTTGCATACTCGTAAAGTCTTTTGCCGTTCACTTTAACGGCTGAATACATCGGCGGAGTTTGTTTAATCACGCCTGTTAACGAACGGAGAACTTCCTCTACTTGTTCTCTTGTAATCGTGCCTGTTACCACTTTTTCCTCAACCTTATCTCCTGAGCTATCTTCAGTTGTCGTTGAGTACCCGATCGTTACTTCCCCTTCATACGATTTACCTGCATCTGTTATGTATTCAGCAACCTTTGTAGCCCTTCCTAAACAAATCGGGAGAACTCCAGTAACATCGGGGTCCAATGTCCCTGTATGGCCAATTCTTTTCATGCGTAAAATTTTGCGAAGCTTAAACACACAGTCGTGTGATGTCATGCCCTTCGGCTTCCATAATGGTAAAATGCCCTCCATATTTCCCAATCCTTTCTGTTAAACAAAATGACTCCTATTGTCTATTGTTTCAAAAACAAAGAGGATTACCCACTAAGTTTTTAAGACGATGGAAATAGGAGTCATACTAGGCTGCTTAGTTCAGAGCAGCATCTAAAAGTTTTTATTTATCTGTTTCTGATTCCGATTCTCTTGCAATTTGATGAAGCAATGTATCGATTCTGTTACCGTAATCGATAGACTCATCAAATTCAAAAGTAATCTCTGGCGTTTTACGCAAGCGGATTCTCTGTCCAATTTCAGAACGTATAAATCCTTTTGCTTTCGCCAGCCCTTTTAAGGTATTTTCACGTTGTTCTTGATCTCCCAATACGGAAATGTATACAGTTGCCTGCTGCAGGTCACCTGTTACTTGAACATCGGTTACAGTAACGAAGCCAATGCGAGGATCTTTAATCTTTCTTGTAATGATCTCGCCAAGCTCCTTTTTCATTTGTTCACCAACACGGTTGGGTCTAAGGCTCATAACATTCTCACCTCATTCTATTAAAGCCATTCTATAGCTGTCGTCGAAGCTTCGATTTCCGGGAATGAATCGATCAGCTTCAAAGCATTCTGCAGCTCTCTTTCTGCTGCAACCTTGACAGATGCTACCGTTACAATTGCTAGCTCTGTCCGCTGCCACATATCCTGGAAGCCAACCTCCGAGACAGCTATATTAAATTTTTGTTTCAGACGATCCATGATCCGCTGAAGTACAGCGCGCTTCTCCTTGAGCGAATGAGCATCGTAAATGATACATTCAACTGTCAGAAGACCGACAATCATTTGCGCTCAATTTCTTGCATTACATAAGCTTCAATGATGTCTCCTTCTTTCATATCATTGAAGTTCTTAATAGTGATACCACATTCATACCCTTGAGAAACCTCTTTTGCATCATCTTTGAAACGTTTCAGAGCATCAACTTCTCCTTCAAAGATAACAATGCCATCTCTGATGATGCGGATACCGCTGTCTCTTGTAATTTTTCCATCAGTAATATAAGAACCAGCAATCGTACCGATTTTTGAAACTTTGAATGTTTGGCGAACTTCAGCCTGACCAATAACTTTCTCTTCGAATTCAGGATCAAGCATCCCTTTCATCGCCGCTTCAATTTCTTCAATTACTTTATAGATAATGCGGTGTAAGCGTACATCTACTGCTTCAGCATCTGCAGCTCTTTTCGCATTGACATCTGGTCTAACGTTAAAGCCGATAACAATCGCGTTAGAAGCTGCTGCTAGCGTAATGTCAGATTCGTTAATAGCACCAACACCAGTATGGATGATCTTAACATTTACACCTTCAACTTCGATTTTGTAAAGTGCTGCTGCTAGCGCCTCAGCTGAACCTTGAACGTCTGATTTTAAGACGATATTCAAGTCTTTCATTTCGCCTTGCTTCATATGCTCGAATAAGTTATCAAGACTGATTCTTGCCTTTTCAGATCTTTGTGCCTGAATTGCAACTGAAGAACGTGCTTCACCAATTTGGCGTGCCGTTTTTTCGTCTTTAAATACAACGAAGCGGTCGCCAGCTTGCGGCACTTCATTTAGTCCAGTAATCTCAACAGGTGTAGATGGACCCGCTGTTTTAACACGGCGTCCAAGATCATTTACCATTGCACGGACACGGCCAAATGTGTTTCCGACAACAATTGGATCACCGATGTTCAATGTTCCGTTTTGCACTAATAATGTAGCAACAGAACCTTTACCTTTATCCAGCTCAGCTTCGATAACAGTACCGACAGCATTGCGGTCAGGATTAGCCGTGAATTCTTCCACTTCACTAACAAGCAGAATCATTTCAAGAAGTGTATCAATACCTTCACCAGTTAGTGCAGATAGTGGTACAAAAATAGTATCTCCACCCCAAGCTTCTGGTACTAATCCATGTTCTGTCAGTTCCTGCATTACTCTGTCTGGGTTAGCAGTCGGCTTATCCATTTTGTTTACAGCTACAATAATAGGAACTTCAGCAGCTTTCGCATGGTTAATGGCTTCCACAGTTTGCGGCATTACTCCGTCGTCTGCTGCAACTACAAGGATTGTAATATCCGTGATTTTTGCTCCACGTGCACGCATTGTTGTAAACGCAGCATGTCCTGGTGTATCAAGGAAGGTAATTTTTTTGCCGTTATCTTCAATTTGATATGCACCGATATGCTGTGTGATTCCGCCAGCTTCACCTGCAGTAACTTTCGTATTACGGATACTGTCAAGTAAAGTTGTTTTACCATGGTCAACGTGACCCATGATTGTAACGACAGATGGACGTTCTATTAGAGCTGCTTCTTCGTCATCTCCAAAATATACTTCAAGATCTGTCGTATCAATTTTGATTTCCTCTTCTACTTCTACACCATAATCTCCAGCAATCAATTCGATTGAATCTTTGTCAAGTTCTTGGTTGATCGTAGCCATTACACCAAGCATGAATAATTTTTTGATGATTTCCGAAGGTTCACGATGCAGTTTTTTTGCAAGTTCTGCAACTGTCAATGAATCGCTGAACGTAATTTTTGTTGGCAGTTCTTTTTCTTTTTTAGGAGCTGGAGGAGCTACTGGAGCCTGACCTTGTTTCCCCTTGCGATTATTGTTGTTGTTTCTATTTTTATTATTGTTGTTGTTGTTTTTCGGTTTGTTAAAACCTGGTTTTGTGTTATTGCTTTTAGTTTGAGTTGTTTTTCCTTTTTCAGCCATTGCATCACTTTCTTCTTCATAAGTTGCTGCTATATTCTTCGACCCAGCATCCTTATTGTTATTTTGTATTTCTTCTGTACTTTTATTATAAACACTATCTAATTTCTTTATTGCATCATCTTCTAATGTTGTCATATGGTTCGATACTTCTACGTTCATGTCTTTCAGCTTTGTAATAACATCTTTACTTGATATGTTGAATTTTTTTGCGTATTCGTAAACTCGCATTTTACTCATCATTTCACCCCCGCAAGAATTAATCGAGCAGCGTTAAAAGTTTTTTTGCAAATCCATTATCCAAAACAGCGACAACCACTCTTGCTTCCTTGCCTATTGATTGTCCAAGCATTTCCCGATTGGGTACCATTTTATACGGCACTTTATAGGAATGGCACTTGTCCATTATTTTTTTGGCCGTGTTTTGTGAAGCATCTTCCGACAATAATATTAGTTTTGCATTTCCGCTTCTAATTTCTTTTACGGTAAGTTCCTCACCTGAGGTAATTTTCCGTGCTCGATATGCTAAGCCAAGTAATGACATCCATTGATTATTGTTCATTTGGATTGTCCTTGCTCCTTCTCTATTAAATCCAGCAGCTCGTCGTATACAGAATTTTCAATTGTTACGTCAAGCTGATTTGCTAGAATATTTTTTTTCTTGGCTAAAAGTACTGCTTCCTTATCCTTAGAAAGATATGCACCACGTCCTGATTTCTTTCCAGTTAAATCAACAGATACTTGACCTTCCTTCGAGCGAACGATGCGAACTAGTTCTTTTTTCGGTCTCATTTCACCTGTAGCAATACATTTGCGCATTGGTACTTTTTTTCTGCTGTTCACACTCATTCACCTCAATCAATCTAAATCTTCACTGTTTAAGCGAAAATCATCGTCTTCCTCATCGTTGTCATCAAATGTCAACAAGGAAGCCTCAGTTGGATAAATTCCAGCTTCTCTTGCATCTGTTTCCGATTTAATGTCGATTTTCCAGCCAGTCAGCTTTGCAGCAAGGCGTGCATTTTGGCCTCTTTTTCCAATTGCCAATGAAAGCTGGTAATCAGGTACGATAACAGTTGTTGCTTTCTCTTCCTCTTCGACAATTACTTCCAACACTTTAGATGGGCTTAGAGCGTTAGCAACGAATACTTTTGGATCTTGCGACCATTGTACGATATCGATTTTTTCACCTTTAAGCTCATTAACAATTGTCTGCACACGAGTTCCCTTAGGACCGACGCATGAACCTACTGGATCAACTTCTTCGTTTTCAGAGTGAACAGAGATTTTAGATCTGTCACCAGCTTCGCGGGCAACTGATTTAATTTCTACAGTACCGTCATAAATTTCCGGCACTTCCATTTCAAACAATCTTTTTAATAAGCCCGGATGTGTTCTTGACACATAAATTTGAGGACCTTTTGTTGTTTTTTCAACTTTAGTCAAAAATACTTTTATGCGGTCATGGGGCTTGTAGAACTCATTTGGCATCTGCTCATTTGCAGGCAGGATTGCTTCAATTTTCCCTAAGCTCACATAAATGAACTTGCTGTCTTGACGCTGAACGATACCTGTCATGATATCTTCTTCGCGGTCGATAAATTCTGAATAAATGATTCCTCTTTCTGCTTCACGAACACGCTGTGTAACAACTTGTTTCGCTGTTTGTGCAGCAATTCGACCAAAGTCTTTAGGAGTCACTTCCAATTCAACGACATCCTCCACTTCATAGTTAGGATTCACCTTTTGAGCATCCTCCAATGAAATTTCCAGACGCGGATCAAAAACTTCATCGACAACTTCTTTACGTGCAAATACACGCATTGTACCTGATCCTAAATTTAAATCTATGCGAACATTTTGTGCTTGATTGAAGTTTCGACGGTATGCAGAAATAAGTGCAGCCTCAATAGCTTCGATAATTACTTCACGCGAAATTCCTTTTTCTTTCTCAAGCAATACAAGAGCATCAACTAATTCACTGCTCATGAGAGTGTATCCCCCTTTAACCTCAATGGAAAATATAGAGCGGAAGTGCCTGTTAGTCGTGACCTGCATAAGACGAGATGAAGCGGAAAGCCGCTTTTTGCTTTCCGGTCAGATTAGCTTATACTCGAACGACTAGGCAACTTGAGCTCGTAAATAAATATAGAGCGGAAGCCCTTTGCTCAAACTTGAAGTGTTTAAAGACTAAAGGGCTGACGCAAAAGTAAAAATAAGTGCAAAAGTGCTTTGCTAAGATATTGGCGAAAGCACTTTGGATTTCTTATAAGAAGCTCACAGCAAGTCTTGCTTTTGCAACTTTCTCATAAGGAATTTCAATAGTTTTTTTTCTCGTTTTGATTTTCACTTCTACTGTGACAACATTGCCATCAAAGCCTGTCAGAATTCCTTCAAAGGTTTTTTCGTTGTCAATCGGTTCATATGTTTTTATATGTACATTTTTCCCAATTGCTTTTTGGAAATCCTTTTCTTTCTTTAAAGGTCTTTCGGCACCAGGAGAAGAAACCTCTAGGAAATAGTTCTCTGGAATCGGATCAACTTCATCCAGCTTTTCGCTTAGTTTTTCACTGACCGCAGCACATTCATCAATATCTACACCGTTATCCTTATCAATGAAAACGCGCAAAAAGTAGTTAGGACCTTCTTTTACATACTCAATGTCAACCAGTTCTAAGCTAAGATCTTCTAATATTGGATTAACCATTTCTTCGACTATTCCTGTTACTTTGCTCAAACTTTTTCCCTCCTTAAGCAAGGAACAATTATTGAGGCAAGATTGCAAACTTAAAGGATGCTTATCTTGTCTAACCTATTTAATAATATTTCGCGAATCTATTAGCTTCACAGCTTGTAACTTAATTCAAAAAGTTGTGTACAATAGGAAAGAGTGGGTTGCCCCACTCTCCATTCGCGAAAGTTATCTTTAGTATTTCCAACTAAACTATACCATAACCGCACTATTTATGCAAATAGAACTCAGATACAGCAAGGGTCGCTGACCTTTCCCCTAAATTAACAACAGTCTTAGAATAATGACAGCTGATTTTGATCCGGCATATCTGCTAGGCAGCCATGGTTATCCAAATACTCCATGATTGTCTTAGACACTTTTCCGCGTTGTTGCAAATCCTCTTTAGACAGAAATTCACCGTCTTGTCTTGAACGTACAATATTTAATGCCGCATTTGTGCCAAGTCCAGGAATACTGTTAAACGGAGGGATAAGAGTATTCCCTTCAATGATGAATTCAGAAGCACTTGATTTATACAAGTCGACTCTTTGGAAAGAGAAACCGCGCTCTACCATCTCAAAGGCAAGCTCCATAACTGTAAGCAAGTTTTTCTCCTTAGTAGATGCATCAAGACCTTTTCCGCTGATTTCATCTATAACTGCTTTTATGCTTTGGGCGCCTTTCACCATTGCATCCACATCAAAATCCTCCGCCCTAACTGTAAAGTATGCTGCATAGTAAAGGAGCGGAAGATGCACTTTGAAATAGGCAATCCTTACAGCCATCAGAACGTAAGCTGCCGCGTGCGCCTTCGGGAACATATATTTTATCTTCTTGCATGAATCAATGTACCATTCCGGTACTTCGTTTTTACGCATTTCTTCTTCCATCTCATCTGTCAAGCCTTTACCTTTTCGGACACTTTCCATGATTTTAAAGGCAAATGCAGGGTCTAATCCTTGGTATATCAGGTATACCATGATGTCATCACGGCAGCCAATAACTTCACTCAGGTTACAGATATTATTGTGAATAAGCTCTTGGGCATTGCCGAGCCAAACATCCGTCCCATGAGAAAGTCCGGAAATCTGGACAAGCTCTGAGAATGTAGTCGGTTTTGTATCTTCAAGCATTTGTCGAACAAATTTTGTTCCGAATTCTGGAATTCCAAAAGTACCTGTTTTGCAATTAATCTGCTCAGCTGTAACACCTAGCGACTCAGTACCGCTGAAAATTTTCATTACTTCAGGGTCATCTGTCGGAATTGTTTTTGGGTCAATTCCACTCAAATCTTGCAGCATTCTGATAACTGTCGGATCATCGTGTCCCAGTATATCGAGCTTAAGGAGGTTATCATGAATGGAATGGAAGTCAAAGTGAGTCGTTTTCCATTCCGAATTTCTGTCATCAGCCGGAAATTGTATCGGCGAGAAGTCGTAAATATCCATATAATCAGGAACTACGATAATTCCCCCTGGATGCTGACCAGTGGTACGTTTTACTCCAGTACAACCGGATGCAAGCCGGTCAATTTCCGCACCTCTTATTTGCAGATTATTATCCTGCTGATATGCCTTTACATATCCGTAAGCTGTCTTATCCGCAACAGTTCCTATCGTTCCTGCACGGTAAACATATTCCTCACCAAACAGAACCTTTGTATAGTTATGAGCTTTGGGCTGGTATTCTCCAGAAAAATTCAAGTCGATATCAGGAACCTTATCTCCTTTAAAACCAAGGAAGGTTTCAAACGGAATATCATGTCCATCTTTTTTATATCTGATTCCGCAATTCGGGCAATCTTTGTCAGGTAAATCGAAGCCTGAACCGACAGAACCGTCATTGAAAAATTCTGATTGCTTACAGCTTGTACACACATAATGTGGTGGGAGCGGGTTAACCTCGGTGATTTCTGTCATTGTAGCAACGAATGATGATCCGACAGATCCACGTGATCCTACCAAGTATCCATCGTCCAATGATTTCTTAACGAGTTTGTGAGAAATCAAGTAAATAACGGCGAATCCATGGCCGATGATACTTTTGAGCTCTTTCTCCAGCCTTGCTTCTACTATTTCCGGCAGTTCATCACCGTAAATGCTTCTGGCCATGTTATAGCTCATTTCCCGCATTTCTTCGTCTGCGCCTTCGATTTTCGGCGTATACAAATCATCTTTGATTGGCTTGATTTCTTCAATCATATCGGCAATCTTATTACTGTTGGCTACTACAATTTCTTTCGCCTTCTCTTCCCCTAGGAAACGGAAGCCGTCAACCATCTCATTTGTAGTCCTGAAATGAACATCAGGAAGCTTGTGCCTGTTCAACGGGTTGGCACCGCCTTGAGAGCCAACCAATATCTGTCTGTATATTTTGTCATTCGGATTGTGGTAATGCACATTACCTGTTGCGACAACTGGTATATCCAGCTTTTCACCTAGCTTGACGATATTGCCAATAATCTCTTCCAATGCCTTTTCATTCTGGACAAGCTCCATTTCGATTAGATGAGCATACACTTCTTTTGGCATAACCTCAAGATAATCATAAAATGGCGCTACACCTTCTACTTCTTCCGGCGCTTTTTGCATCATTGATTCAAATACTTCCCCTTTATCACATCCAGAACCGACAAGCAGTCCTTCCCGATGCTTTTGAAGGACAGAGCGAGGTAAGCGCGGCACACGGTAAAAATAGTTTAAATGGGATATTGAAACGAGCTTAAACAAGTTCTTCAATCCGACATCATTTTGGGCAAGAAGCGTGCAATGATATGGTCGGGCTCTTTGATAGGCATTGCCTTGTCCCATATTTTCATTAAGTTGATTATGGTTAACGATGCCTTTTTCCTGTGCATCCTTCAGCATCTTTAACGCTAAATATCCTGTTGCTTCTGCATCATAAATAGCTCGGTGATGCTGTGTTAATTCAATATCGAATTTTTTTGCCAGTGTATTCAAACGATGATTTTTCATCTCTGGGTACAAGAATCTACCTAGTTCCAATGTATCGATAACCGGATTATCTGACTTAGGCATCCCTGCTTTCTGGTAGCCTACGTTGATAAAACCTACGTCAAAGGAAGCGTTATGGGCAACAAGTATATCATCACCGGCCCACTCTCTAAACTTACGCAAGACGATATCAATTTCAGGAGCATCTTGGACTAAATCATCTGTTATTCCCGTCAAATTGATTGTCGTTGCTGACAGTCTATGGTGAGGATTTGCGAATGATTCAAAACGGTCAATAATTTCTCCATTATGAATTTTAACTGCAGCCAATTCAATAATTGTATTGTAGACAGCAGATAAACCGGTCGTCTCCACGTCAAACACTACATATGTTGCATTCTCTAAGAGAATGTCTTTTTCATTGTATGCAATCGGCACACCGTCATCGACTAGGTTTACTTCCACTCCGTAGAGAATCTTTACGCCGTTTTTCTTCCCCGCACCAAAGGCTTCAGGGAATGACTGTGCAACTGCATGGTCCGTTATAGCAATTGCCTTATGACCCCATTTTTTCGCCTGACCAACAAGAGCACCTACAGACGAAACTGCATCCATCTGACTCATAGGTGTATGGAGATGAAGCTCAACTCTTTTTTCGCCTTCTTTAGCTGTGTCTTGTCTTTCGGCAGGCTTTATTTCATTCAGGTCATTTCCAATCATGACTAAATCTCTTACAAAGGTGTCATTTTGAATGCTTCCGCGTGCTCTTAACCACATTCCTTTTTTGACAAGCTGGAATAATGCCGCATCCTCTTTATCTCTTGAGAACATCTTCACCATAATGGAGCTAGTGTAGTCGGTAATTTTGAATGTCAGCAATGTTCTTCCGCTGCGAAGCTCCTTCGTCTCTGCGAAGAATACATACCCTTCAATTGTTACTCGCCTTTCCTCATCGATGATATCCTCAAGTTGGCGGAAGTCACTGTCATCCTTGATAGTCAGTCCAATTGTCAGCGGTCCTGATGGTATATGTGCATCTCCAGCTTCTTTGTCAGCCTCCATCTTCTGAATATCAAGCATGGCTTGCTTGCCTCTCTCTTGGTCCTCGAGCTTCTTCGCTTCAAGGAACTGGGCATATGCGTCATTTGTTTCCTGTGCTGTCACTTCTGTATCAATCGTTAGCGATGGGAAGCCAAAGTACTGGTAAGCATTGGTTATCAAATCAGCATATTTCCGCTTAATAGCCAGCCCTTCCATTTCGTTGTTGACAGAGATTGTTAATTTATTCCCTTGAACTTTTGGTACCTGCTCATTGAGAAGCTTAACGAGCGGCGGTGCTATTCCTTGCATCTGTTCAATACATGCAGACCAGTAATCTTTTATGAGCGCTTCATCCGCAAGACTTTGCTGGACATTTATATTGAACGTCACTGAGGCAATATGCGCAAAATTGCTAATCAGCTTGCTTGTAAACACTTGATATATGTTATAGGGAATAATGTTTTCAAACAAAAAATGAAAATGCCATTTCTTCGCTTTTCTTTCAATTACTATTTTGTCTATTTTAGCATTCTGAAAATGGGAAACAATTGCATCATCTGTTAATTGAAGCTGCTGCAATAGCAATTGAAATCGTTCCAATTTCCCTTCTATTCCTGCCATTTGTTCTCCCCTAACTTTTCTATATTTCTAGCTTGTTACATTACCAAGCTACATTATAACATAATCTATTTTTTCTTTTAGGAATAAAGACTGCTTAAATGTTGGCAATTTGGCAAACAAATTAAACATAATTGTTCAAATAAAAAAGCTACAGCTTGACGCTGTAGCTGTAAAACTTAGTTAGCAAGCAACTTAGAAAGTGTCTCAAGCAAGTCATCTACATGAACCTCATGTACATCCCCGCTTCTTCTCTCTTTCAGTTCCACAATTCCTTCTGCAGCTTTTTTGCCGACAGTAATACGAATTGGGAGACCCATTAAATCAGAATCTGCAAACTTAACTCCCGCTCTTTCTGCACGATCATCAACAAGTACATCATAACGGTTTTGCTTCAAGCTTTTGTACAGTTTGTCTGTCAATTCTGTTTGTGCGTCATCCTTCACGTTAACTGTGATTAGATGCAAATCAAAAGGTGCGATGCTCTTTGGCCAAATAATACCTTTCTCATCATTAAATTGCTCAACGATCGCTGCCATTGTTCTAGATACGCCAATACCGTAGCAACCCATTATAATGGACTGAGAACGGCCATTTTCGTCAAGATAACTAGCACCCATTGCTTCGCTGTAGCGAGTTCCTAGTTTAAAAACATGACCAACTTCTATACCTTTTGCAAAGACGATTGTGCCTTTTCCATCTGGAGAGATGTCGCCTTCTTGAATGAAGCGCAAATCAGCATATTGGCTTACAGCAAAGTCTCTGTCTGGATTTACGTTAATATAATGATAGTCTTCTTCATTTGCTCCGCAAACACCATTCACAATATATTGAACAGCACTATCCGCAATCACTTCAACATCCTTTATGCCGATTGGTCCTAATGAACCGACACTGCATCCTAGGATAGTCTTCGTTTCAGCCGCATCAGCAAGCTCTACAGTTGTTGCTTCAAGCAAGTTTTTCAGTTTGATATCATTCACTTCATGATCCCCGCGAACTAATACAAACACATGCTTTTCGTCTACTTTGAAAAGAAGAGACTTGATGCATTTATTTTCTGGGACATTTAAGAAGGCAGCTACTTGTTCAATTGTTTTAACATTCTCAGTTTTCACCTTTTCAAGTTCGCCTTGAAGCTCGTCCGCTTTTTCATATGCAGAAACCACTGGTGCCATCTCAATATTCGCAGCATAATTTGATTCTGTTGAATAGGCGATTGTATCCTCTCCGACATCGGAAAGTGCCATGAATTCATGCGTATCTTTTCCGCCCATTGCACCGCTGTCAGCTATAACTGCACGGTAGTTCAAACCGCATCTTTCAAAAATATTGCAATAAGCCTGGAAGATTGCATCATACATTTCCCCAAGACTTTCTTGTGAACTGTGGAATGAATAGGCATCCTTCATGATGAACTCACGGCCGCGTAAAATACCGAATCTTGGTCTCTTTTCATCTCTGAATTTCGTTTGAATTTGGTAAAGAGATAAAGGCAAGCGCTTATAAGACTTAATTTCATCTCTGATTAAGCTTGTAATTACTTCCTCATGTGTTGCACCAAGGGCGAATTCTCGATTGTGACGATCATTGAGACGCATTAATTCTGGTCCGTAAGAATACCATCTTCCTGACTCTTGCCATAGTTCTGCTTGCTGCAATGCAGGCATAAGCAGTTCGACTGATCCTGAATTATCCATTTCTTCACGGATAATTTGTTCAATCTTTTTCAGCACTTTATTAGCCATTGGCAAATAAGAGTATATTCCGCTCGCATTCTGCCTAATATAGCCCGCGCGCAAAAGCAGCTGGTGGCTTTTAATTTCTGCGTCTGCTGGCACTTCCCTTAAAGTCGGGATTAACATTTTACTTTGCTTCATTATTTAGCACCTCTATTTTTATTTTCAAACAAAATCAGAATGAAGGTGAGGTCCGCTTTCTCCTCACCCATTCACAAGATTAAACTACTGATTATTTAAGGAAGAAACGCTGAATATCATTCCACGTTACCACAATCATTAGCAACATCAGCAATGCAAAGCCAACAAAGTGGACTATTCCTTCTTTATGCCTGTCAATCGGCTTGCCTCTAATCGCCTCGATAGCAAAGAATATTAGTCTTCCACCATCAAGAGCCGGCAGCGGTAGCAAGTTCATAATACCTAAGTTAATGCTCAGAATAGCAGCCCATCTCATCAGTGAGTATATACCTGATTGAGCGACTGTGTCAGTTGATTTATAGATACCGACAGGCCCGCTTAATGCATCGATTGAGAATTGACCTGTCACCAATTTACCGACTGCTCCAATGATAGTCTTCGTCCATGTATAAGTTTCTGTTACTCCATACTGGAATGCCTTTAACGGTGATTTCTCCATCGGGCTGTATACACCGACTAGTCCAATCTTTTCTCCGTCTTCCAATTCCGTTTCTTTAGGTGTAACGTCAACAGTCATTTCCTGTCCGTTTCGAACAAGCAGGAATTCCAGCTCTTCACCAGGGCTTTTTTGAATAATAGAAACAACATCCTGCCAAGAAGAAACAGATTGTCCGTCAATACTTAATACAGTATCGCCTTCTTTTAACCCAGCGCTGATTGCCACACCATCCTCCGTCATTTTACCAAGCTTTGGTTCATTGGAAGGCATACCTTGTGTTAAGGCAATAATAACAAACACGACGAAGGCTAGGACAAAGTTCATCATCGGTCCTGCAAAAATTGCCAATGTACGCTGCCATAGTGTTTTACTGTTAAATTGGCGATCATATGGAGCAATTTGTGTTTCAATACCATTTTCAATGATAACTGCTTCTCTGTGAATTTTAAACACTTGCAGCTCTTCATTGATATCGTCTTCTGCATATCCTTTTATCGTTAATTTATGGTCCAAATCCGCAGCTTCGACATTAACTATTCTGGCAGCTGGATACTTTTCTTTATTGTTAAGAATGATTTTCTCAACCGTTCCGTCTTTGGCAAAAAGCAGCCCAATACGATGTCCTGCTTTAATCTCAATCATTTCAGCGTCTTCTCCTGCCATGCGGACAAATCCGCCTAATGGAAGAAGACGAATGGTATAAGTGGTTTCTCCCCTCTTTTGAGAAAAGACTTTTGGACCGAATCCTATTGCAAATTCGCGGCAAAGGATCCCTGCCCTTTTTGCAAATACGAAGTGTCCGAGTTCATGAAAAAACACTAACGCACCGAAAATGATAATAAAAGCAACTACTGTATACAATGTATAACCACCTTTTTATAGAAGTGTGCTTGCAATTTTTCTCGTTTCTTGATCAACCTCTTGGATAATGGCAAGGCTTGGATTGACTATAAGACGATGATTGTTCAACGCTCTTTCAATCAGCTCCTCAATTTGCAGGAAGCTGATTTCCCCTTTCAAGAATCTAGAAACGGCCACTTCATTGGCAGCATTTAATACTGTTGGCAGCGTACCGCCAGCTTTGCCCGCCTCTATTGCAAAATGCAGACACCGGAACCGTTCAAGATCCATCTCCTGAAAATGCAGCTTTCCGATTTTCGCCAGATCAAGACGTTCTGACGAACGAAGCGGAAGGCGGTCCGGATATGTCAATGCATATTGAATAGGCACTTTCATATCGGGTGTACCCAGCTGAGCAATGACACTGCTGTCATGGAATTCAACCATAGAGTGGATGATGCTTTCCTTATGTAATAAAACATCGATTTTATCATAGGCCAAGGCAAACAGCCAATATGCTTCGATAACCTCTAAGCCTTTATTCATCATAGTAGCTGAATCAATGGTGATTTTTGCTCCCATTGACCAGTTAGGATGCTTTAATGCATCTTCTACTGTCACGTGCTGCAGCTCTGCTCTTGATAAATCACGGAAGCTGCCGCCTGATGCCGTAATTATTAAACGTTCTATATTTTTTTCTTTTTCACCTTGCAAGCATTGGTAAATCGCAGAATGTTCACTGTCAACCGGCAGAATGGGAACATTGTATTTCTTCGCTGCTTCCATTACTAAGTGACCCGCTGTCACCAATGTTTCTTTATTAGCAATTGCAATTGTCTTACCTGCTTCGATTGCCTGTAAAGTAGGGTATAAACCGACACTTCCGAGCACCGCATTCACCAGTATGTCCGCCTTTTCAAAAATAGCAACCTCGACCAAACCTTCCTGACCGAACGTGATTGCAGTATTGGCAAACTCCTGCCTTAAACTGTCACAATCTTCCTTTTTTGTGACCGATACTAAAGCAGGCTGGAATTCTGCGATTATCTTTCTTGTAAGCTCCAAATTTCTACCTGATGAGAAGGCGACGAGCTTAAAGCTTTCGGGATGTTCTCTTATGACATCAAGTGTCTGTGTTCCTACCGAACCAGTCGCACCCAATAAACTTATATGTTTCACTGTCTCACTCCCAGACCATGTTGCATTCTATATTTCTTTTTGACTAAGCTAACCTATTTGTGTTTATTTGCGGGACACACTTAATCCCGATTATATCTTGTTTAATAAATCTAGAATAAAATAAAGCAGCGGCCAAACAAACAATAAACTGTCAAAACGATCCAGGATACCGCCATGCCCCGGAAGAATCTTACCGGAATCTTTAACACCGTAATGGCGTTTTAGCGCAGATTCAGCCAAATCGCCAATTTGTCCAAAAACAGACAAAACGATTGTAATTAACGGTATTATAGACCATTCTATGTAGCCAAACACATAAAATAGAACAGAAACGACAACTGCACAAACAATACCTCCGATAAATCCTTCAATTGTCTTGTTCGGGCTAATTTCTGGCCACAGCTTCCTTTTTCCGATAGCTCGTCCGATGAAATAAGCACCTGAATCTGTTGCCCATATTATAAATAACGAGTAAACGAGGATAGTCAGATCATTATTTGAAATTTGCACAAAAAAATGAAAGCCGACACCCACATAAAGAACAGAAAGGACGGAAAAGCCGACATCGTCGAATGTGAACTTGTTTTTAGATGCGACCATATAGCTTAAATAAAGCAAGATGGCCAGCAATCCTATGGCTGTTTTTGACAAGTTCCAATCGGCTAGAAAACCGCTGTACTGCTCTGGCAAAATAAATATCCATGTCACAAGCAAGGAAAGAATACCGCTAAAAGACCACAGCGAAAGCTGCCTCATCTTTAGCAGTTCGTATAAGCCAATGGCGGCAATCAAAAACGTGAACAGCACCAATGGCATGTTACCAAGCAAAATAAACAGGATAAATACAGCTGCCGCAATCACTCCTGTAATAGTTCTCTGTTTCATACATTCACAACCCTTATTAGACTCCTCCAAAACGCCGCTGACGGCTTTGGAATACTTCAATTGCTTCAATCAAATGTTCCTCTTTGAAATCCGGCCAAAGAACATCTGTAAACCAAAGCTCTGTATAGGCAAGCTGCCACAGCATAAAGTTGCTTATACGGATTTCGCCGCTTGTGCGAATCAGCAAGTCTGGATCATTTAATCCACCTGTCATCAAATAAGATGAAAACACTTCTTCTGTTATACCATCTGCGTCGATCTTTCCGTTTTGGCAATCGTTTACGATGTTGCTCACCGCTTGAAGAATTTCTGATCTACTGCCATAGTTCAAAGCGAAATTCAAGTTCAAGCCAGTATTATTCTTTGTTTTTTCCACTGCATTATCCAATGCTTTTAAGGTATGTTCCGGAAGTTTCTCTTTATATCCAATTGCCGTAACACGAACATTCTTCTCCATTAGTTCAGGCAAGAAGGTTCCTAGAAACTGTTCTGGCAAAGACATAATATAATCAACTTCCGTTTTCGGCCGTTTCCAATTTTCCGTTGAAAAGGCATATAGGGTCAAAACTTTTACGCCCAACTCATCAGCCATCTTCGTTATGCGTTTTACACACTTCATTCCTTCATGATGGCCAGCTATCCTTGGCAGCTTTCTTTTTTTAGCCCATCTGCCATTGCCGTCCATAATGATAGCAATATGCTCTGGGATTTTCTGCTGCTTTATTTTGCTTATCTGGTCTTGGAGAGTATTAGTAGTGGTCCCCGTCTTCCATAACCTTAATTTGTTAAACATACTATTGTTCCTCCAAAGTAGATCCTCTCACATCATTTATCCTTAGCTTTTTCTTTTTCTTATATAAGTAAAAAACATCTATATTCCTTGTATGCGCACAACAGTGAGGGTAGGCTTACAATGTTCCCTTTATATCTTATAGGAAACTAGACTGCATAAGCAACCAAAAATACAAATAGCTTTTAATAAAGCGAAAAACCCCCTAATAATAGAGGGTTCTTAGTTGTAGAAAAAGCCCTATTTCAATCATTTCAGGCATATAAATGCGTCTATGTGCACTTTCTTTGGCCAAGAGCTTCCGTTGCCGCATTCTTGAAAATATTGCATCCTAATTTAGGTTTAAAAGCACTGATAACAAGATTAAGGTCAAGCCCAAACATTTTAATTAGCAAAGTTCAGGTTCTCAAAAACTTATCTTTCTATGCCACATTGATGTATGCATGTATATCTGCTGTTAAGCATTTAGAAAGAGCTTTTTTATTAATCTAGTTTTGTACCGGTATGTTCAATTAAACCTCTAGGATTTCTTTTTCTTTCTCTTTTGTAAGTGCGTCAACTTTTGAGATATATTCGTCTGTTAGCTTTTGAATATCATCACTGTAACCGCGCAATGCATCTTCCGTAATTTCACCGTTCTTTTCAAGCTTTTTCAAATCGTCATTTCCATCTCTGCGGATGTTACGAACAGCGATTTTAGCTTCTTCTGATTCTTTCTTAACGTTTTTAACCAATTCCTTACGGCGTTCTTCTGTAAGCATTGGGATAGACAGGCGAATGATATTACCGTCATTCGTTGGGTTTAACCCAATATCTGACTTCAAAATTGCTTTTTCAATTTCACCTAGAATAGTTTTATCGTAAGGCTGAATGACTAGCAGTCTTGCTTCTGGCACGCTGATACCAGCCAATTGGTTTACCGGTGTTGGAGCTCCGTAGTAATCCACAGAGATACGATCTAGAAGAGCAGCATTAGCTCTTCCCGCACGGATGCTGGCAAGTTCACGCGAATAGCTTTGGATTGCTTTATCCATTCTGTCCTTTGTATTTGAAATGACTTGTTTTGGCATTATTTTTTCCCCCTTACTAAAGTTCCGATAGTTTCACCCATTACTGCTCTTTTAATATTGCCTTCTTCCATAATAGAGAATACAATCAGCGGAATGTCGTTATCCATACATAGGGATGATGCGGTTGAATCCATGACAGCAAGTCCATCTTTAATTACATCAAAATAGGTTAGCTGATCATACTTAGTTGCGTTTTTATCTACTCTCGGGTCTGCAGAGTAAACTCCATCCACATTGTTTTTTGCCATTAAGATAACTTCTGCTTCAATCTCTGCAGCTCTTAATGCAGCAGTTGTATCTGTGGAGAAGTACGGATTCCCAGTCCCTGCAGCAAAAATTACGACACGTTTTTTCTCAAGGTGGCGAATCGCACGTCTTCTGATGTAAGGTTCAGCTATTTGTCTCATATCAATTGATGTTTGCACACGTGTTTCAATACCCAACTGTTCTAAACTGTCTTGCAAGGCTAAAGAGTTCATGACGGTGGCAAGCATTCCCATATAATCGGCATTTGCTCTGTCCATGCCCATTTCCTCACCAATTTTGCCTCTCCAAATATTCCCGCCGCCGACAACAACGGCAGCTTCTACACCTAGTTCAGCAACTTCCTTCACTTGCTCCGCTACATTTTTGATGACAGCAGGATTAATACCAAAACCAGCTTCGCCAGCTAAAGCTTCCCCACTTAATTTTAGAACAACACGTTTATATTTTGGATTACTCATGGAAACCTCCGTATGTATTAAATGTCTTTAAAAATAGGGAACACAATGTGCTCCCCTTCTTTAAACTTGTCGAAAGCACAATTCTCAAACCATTCCTTGCTGCTTTGCCTCCAAGGGTGGAAAGAGCAGTGGTTTTGGAAGAAGAGCGCATCCAATCAACTAACCATTACATGAATGATACAATATAAGGAACACAGGTGTGTTCCTATATTGAATTCGACAAATATTATTTTTTGTTAACTTGGTTCATTACTTCTTCAGCAAAGTTATCTTCGCGTTTTTCAATTCCTTCTCCTACTTCGTAGCGAACGAATTCACGCAAAGTTGCACCTTTAGACTCAACAAATTGGCGAACCTTTTGATCTGGGTTTTTAACGAAAGTTTGGTCAAGAACACAAACATCTTCAAAGTATTTGCCAAGGCGGCCTTCTACCATTTTCGCAACGATGTTTTCTGGTTTGCCTTCGTTAAGTGCTTGTTGTGTCAATACTTCTCTTTCGTGTTCAACTTCTTCTTGAGAAACTTGGTCACGAGAAACATATTTAGGGTTTAATGCAGCAATATGCATAGCGATGTCTTTAGCTGCAGACTCATCAGTAGATCCTTCCAAAACAGTTAGAACGCCGATGCGTCCGCCCATGTGAAGGTAAGCACCGAAAGCGTCGCTGTCAGTTTTAGATTTGATTTCAAAACGGCGCAATGAAAGCTTTTCGCCAATTTTAGCCATAGCAGCATTGATGTGTGTTTCTACAGTTGTTCCTTCAGAAATGTTTTGAGCATTAGCTTCTTCTACAGTTGCAGGCTTGCTGCTTAGAATATGTGCTGCAAGTTCTTTAACAAGCACTTGGAAACCTTCGTTTTTAGCAACAAAGTCAGTTTCTGAGTTTACTTCAAGAATAACTGCTTCGTTACCTTCTACAGCGATGTAAGTAGTTCCTTCAGCAGCGATGCGGTCTGCTTTTTTAGCAGCGCTAGCGATACCTTTTTCACGTAGGAAATCGATTGCTTTTTCGATGTCGCCGTTAGTTTCTGTTAGTGCTTTTTTGCAGTCCATCATGCCAGCACCTGTTTTTTCACGTAGTTCTTTAACCATTTGAGCTGTTACAGCCATGTTAATTGCCTCCTTGTATTTTGCGTATGTACGTATACTTATTATTTTCCATTTATTATTGCTCTTAAGCAATTCTCTTTAAAAAAAGGTGATAAGAGGGCTGCTCTTTATCACCTTTTTCACAAGTCCCTAAACTAGTGTGTCTAGCAAAAGACTACTAGGTTGATAAAAACCACGTTGTGATCTCTATGCTCTGTTCGTTTTTTAAGCAGACACAGTTATTTGACTTAAGCAGTTGTTACTTCTTCGCCTTGTTTAGCTTCAAGAATAGCATCTGCCATTTTTGCAGTTAATAGTTTCACAGCACGGATTGCGTCGTCGTTCGCTGGGATAACAACATCAATTTCGTCTGGGTCACAGTTTGTATCAACAATTCCAACGATTGGAATATTCAATTTATGCGCTTCTGCAACTGCAATGCGCTCTTTGCGTGGATCTACAATGAACAATGCGTCTGGCATTTTTTTCATTTCTTTGATTCCGCCCAAGAATTTTTCCAAGCGCTCAAGCTCTTTGTTTAATTGAACAACTTCTTTTTTAGGAAGTACTTCGAAAGTACCGTCTTCTGACATTCTTTCGATTTCTTTCAAACGAGCAATACGTTTTTGGATTGTTTCAAAGTTAGTTAGAGTTCCACCTAACCAGCGTTGGTTTACATAGTATTGACCAGAGCGGATAGCTTCTTCTTTAACTGAATCTTGAGCTTGTTTTTTAGTTCCTACGAAAAGAACAGTTCCGCCGTTACCAGCAAGTTCTTTCACATAGTTGTAAGCTTCTTCAACCTTTCTAACTGTCTTTTGAAGGTCGATGATGTAGATGCCGTTACGCTCCGTGAAAATATATTTTTTCATTTTTGGGTTCCAACGGCGAGTCTGGTGACCGAAGTGTACACCAGCTTCAAGCAATTGTTTCATTGAGATTACTGACATGTTTGTTCCTCCTAATGGTTTTGTTTTCCTCCGCTTTTATCATTTTCAATCATAACTGTAGTAGATACAGCACCAATGATTAAATCCAAAAGCGTGTGTATTAACACCGTTTTTTAATATAGCATATGTATGATAGACAATCAAGCTATTCCTGATTATTTTGTCTAAATTTGAGTAAAAGTTCTATTTCTGTCTTACCTTTATTCAATTTTTTAGCAATTTGTTCAATTGTTTTGCCTTGCTGCTCTAGCTCTGTCACCTCATCAAGAAGTGTCTTTTCCTTTTTTTCTTCTACCGCTGTTTCGGTTTCTTCTTTTTTCGATGGGACTTCATTTTGCGGAAGAATAAGATCTAGCAGTTCATCTACATCATCAGACTTTTTGTCGCTTTCAAAGGTTTGATAGGATTCAACTGCAGCTTTATAAGGATTTATCTTTGTCACTGCCACTGTTATTGGCACATCATCGTTATTGTCTTTTTCTTCTGCAGATTCTTCACGGCTGTTCTGTTCCGTTTCATCATCAAGCTGATGGATTCTTTGGAGGAATAGTTCATTCTCTTCTTTAATTTCCGCAATGAACATGGAGACGATTTCTTCCATTTCTTCCAAGGCTTTTTCTTGACGGCTTTCAAATGCAGCCAACCTGTTTTGTCTAATGAACAGTAGTGCAATGCATAAAAGCGCTAGTATGTTTAACGCTATACTAAAAACAAGCAGAAAATTAACCATTATATTCCCTCTATCTATCCACTATAGTCAATCATACTTCCCTTATACGGGTGATCTGGAAGCGCGAGCTCCTCGTCACGGGTAAGTTTTTTCTTCCCCTGCGAAAAACCTGCGCTTTCCTTGTCTTTTTGTCGGTTGTTGGAGATGTTGCCTTTTTCTTCTCCTTTAATAACGCTTGTCCTTTTTTTTAACTCTTCTTGCAAGGTTGCCTGCAGGGCATGATTGTTCATCAATTGCCCTCTCTGGTCTTGCTGATCTTGGATTTTTCCAGCATCAAATGTACGAGGCAAGGCGACCTGCATTTCAATTGCCTTTAAGCTCATTTCTCCACTCCCTTTAAATGACCTTCTCTAACGAGTGTCTTAATTTAAAGATCGCTTTCGAGTGGATTTGTGAAATACGGGAAGTAGATAAGTTCATAACCTGACCGATTTCTGTCAAAGTGAGCTCTTCTTTATAAAATAAACTCAAAACAAGCTGTTCTTTATCGTTTAAGGTCTCGATCATAGATGCCATTTCCTTAATCAATTCATCTTTCATTACTTTTTCTTCTGGTATTTCTGTTTTGTCGTCCCTGATAGCGAATGTCGGGCCTTCTTTTTCATCCGATTCATTAAGCTGCTCATCAATAGAGAGGACATTGGCAAAGAAATGTTCATTCATTGTCGAATATACTTCTTCAGTCGACAAATCGAGCTCATCAGCTATTTCCTGAACTGATACGTTTCGCATCATTTTCTGTTCCAGCTTTTCTATTGCAGCCTCGATTTTTTTTGTCTTCTCTCGAGTACCTCTAGACAGCCAGTCTTCCTTCCTTAATCCGTCAATAATACTCCCTCTGATGCGAAAAGACGCGTATGTGTCAAACTTCAGATCTCGTTTAGGATCAAATCTTTCCAGTGCATCATATAAGCCGATCATTCCTAAACTGTTCAGCTCTTCTCTTGAGACGCTTTTAGGAAGACCAACAGAAATGCGCTGTACATGAAAACTGACAAGGGGCATATATTTTCTTATCAGTGTGTTGCACGCATCTGTATCTCTACTTGTTATCCACATCTCCCATGCATTTTTATCCTCTAACGTCGTCTCATTTGCCATAAACATCCTCCTCAAACAGCATTTCCATTTCTTTTGATATTATTTCTTTATTTTGAACTCTCCGAGCCAATCCCATACTAAAAACCTTCTTTTATACAAAAGTCAAAATAACTAAAGTATAATAAAGGTTTTTTCCCCAGTTACTTCCTGACCCGAGTTAGTTTTTACCACATTAATTATGCTATTATTTCGTAATCAGATGTTATCATAAACAGAATAGTACTTTCCTACTCAATAAGAGAATTGTACTACACGTTATTGATAAGCCGCTTCTCCTACATTTTTCTGTCACAGCAGCTTTTTATTTTATGCTGGAAACCTGTACTTTCAATAGATTAAACAGCTTTCCGCCTATTAAACTTTACCATTGTCGAAATTTCTGCGGAATAGTACATTCAACCTATTTTTGTTGTAAAATTACCTTATGCAAAAAAAAGGATGTTTTTCACTGAAATATATAGTTCTTTTATACTATAAAATCCGCATTTTCTTGCCTAATAAAAAAAGCCTGCACTATGCAAGTGTCAGACTTTCCTATGTTATGGGATATTTCTGATAAATCTTCAAATAATCTGTGTTCCTTTATTTACAGTACGAATGGTAAGTTCCAGTGTGGCAGGATTAAATTCAATTGTCCTTCCACTATTGCCGCCTACATCCTCTCCGTAAATTTTGATATTGAGTGCGTTCAATTCCTTTTTTACGGCCTCGACATTGCGTGGTCCAATTCTCATAATATCACTTGTTCCACTGAACTGGAACATTTGTGCCCCACCGGCAATCTTTGCTTTTAAGGAAAACTTGCTAGCCCCCAGTTCCCCTAGTCTATTCACAAGCTCAATAATAGCCGTATCAGCAAATTTTGCAATATTAACTGGACCGCTCTTGCTTAAAGATGAGTCAGGAAGCATAATATGAGCCAAGCCTGCAATCGATCTTCTCTCATCATATAAGATGATACCGACACAGGAGCCAAGCCCCGAAGTACGTATAACATCCGGCGCTTTCACTGTGTTCATATCTGCAATACCAACCTTTACAACAACAGCTTGATCAGTCATCATCAAAGCTTCACTCCCAATGATTCAAACAATGTATGAAAGGAGTCTGGGTCCGGAAGAAGGAAAAAATGACCATTTACCGTTTCAGAAATCAATTTTTCATCTTCATTGAGGGCAGTGTTGATGACAATAGCATAATCGCTTACTTGCGAAAGTTCAATAAGCCCGTAGCTTACGATAGCGCCGACCATATCGATTGCAAGTGCTGGTACTGATGGATATAAAGAAAGATTGGTAAAATCAGATAATGCTGATAAATAAGATCCTGATAGGATATTGCCAAGCTCCTGCAAGGCGGACAACGGCAATTCTTCATATGGAGGTTCAGATAATTGTGCTGTCTCATCCCCAATCATATCTCTGATAAAGTTCGTTGCTTGTTCAAGCGGCAGCATAAAAAACATGCTGCCAGGAGCGTCTCCTTCAATTCTGAGGAACACTCCTGCCGCTATTTTGTCTGATCCGCCAGCCATCTCCATCATCTCATCAAATGAAACGATTTCTACATTCGGAACTTTCATATCAATCTTTTTATTCAGCAGCTTAGACAAGGCAGTGGCAGCATTTCCTGCCCCTATATTCCCTATTTCGCGCAAAATATCAAGGTGAAGTGAATTAATCTTATCTGTAAAACTCATTAAAGTTCACTTCTAGCATATTTTTTAAGTTCCTCACGATCAAACACTCTTTCAAGATTAACAAGGATAAGCAAGCGTTTGTCCACTTTCACGACACCACTGATATAATCAACTTCCTTGCCGCCGACAACTTCTGGAGCCGGCTCATAATCGTCTGAATTGACATCTACAACATCATTGGCAGCATCTACGATTAACCCTACTTCCATGTCTTCAATGGCAATGATGATAATTCTTGTTTGATCTGTATGCTCAATTTCGTCTAAATCAAACCGTTTGCGCAGATCAATAATTGGTGTAACAACACCACGTAAGTTTATTACTCCTTTTACAAATGGAGCAATATTTGGGATTCTCGTAATATGCATAATCTTTTCTATTGATCTTACATCGTGAACAGGAATAGCATACTCTTTTCCCTTCAGTTCGAAAATAATCAGTTTTACTTCTGTTGAAACCGATTCTACCATTTCATTCCTTCCTCTCTATCAACCTATCTTTGCATGAATTCTGACATTATTTTATCAGGGCATTGCTGTCAACGATTAAGGCTACTTGCCCATCTCCCAGTATCGTCGCACCTGAAATAGCAAACGCATTTGTCAAGTAATTCCCAAGTGATTTCAATACGACTTCTTGCTGTCCAATGAAGGAATCAACAACAAATCCTGCCAGCTTTTCGCCTTTTCTTACAATGACAACAGAATAGAACTCCTCTTCTTCTTTTGTAACTGGAACCTCAAAGATATCCTTCAAGAATAGAAGTGGAACTACTTTACCACGGAAATCAATTACTGTTTGGTTATGTGCTTGAAGCACGTCACTCTTGTTAACGATTGCTGTTTCAATAATAGATGATAAAGGAATCGCATATTTTTCCTGCTGAATTTCCACAAGCATCACGGAAATGATAGAAAGTGTTAATGGCAGCTGGATAGAGAATAATGAGCCTTTTCCTTCTTGTGACTCAATAGTAATTGTTCCGCCTAATGATTCGATCGTGCTTTTTACAACGTCAAGTCCTACACCGCGGCCAGAGATATCAGAGATTTTATCTGCTGTAGAGAAGCCAGATGCTAAAATAAGTTCGGCAATCTGTGAATCTGTTAAGCTATTAGCCGTTTCTTGTGTGATAATCCCTTTACTTATTGCTTTTTGAAGAACTCTTTCTTTATTGATGCCGGCACCGTCGTCTTCAAGCTCAATAAATACATGGTTTCCGCTGTGATATGCTCTTAATACAACGGTTCCTTCTTCATTTTTATTGTTGGCTTTTCTAACCTCTGGTGATTCAATACCATGGTCTAGTGCATTTCTAATAAGGTGGACAAGCGGGTCCCCGATTTCATCGATTACTGTTCTGTCTAATTCCGTTTCAGCACCGATAATTTCTAAATTAATCTTCTTGTTTAAATCTCTTGCAAGCTGTCTAACCATACGAGGGAAACGGTTAAATACAGTCTCCACCGGAACCATCCTCATATTTAAGATGATATTCTGAAGGTCACCAGTGATTCGCGACATTCTTTCAACTGTCTCATGCAGCTCTTGGACTTGCAGATCTTGAGAAATTTGGTCAAGTCTTCCCCTGTCAATAACAAGCTCTTCAAACAGATTCATTAAAATATCAAGACGCTCGATATTAACTCTGATCGTTTTGCTTGATTGCTTTGCAACAGCAGCAGGCTTTTCTTCTTCTTTTTTCGGTGCTGCACTTGGCTTTACAGCAGCGATTGCAGTTTCTTGGACTACAGGAGCTGTTTCTTGAACTTCTTCTGCAGTTGTTAATTCAGCAGCAGTAAACTTTTTGACAACTACTTTTTCGACTTCAGAGACCTTCATAATTTTTGCTTCAATATGACTAGGCTCTTCTTTCGATATGATTGTAACCATAAATGAATTCTCGAATTTTTCTTCTTCCAGTTCTTCAACAGGAGGGTTAGATTTAATCACTTCACCTAACGATTCCAGTGCTTCAAAAATCATAAACACCCTTGCTGCTTTCAGCAAACAGCTTGCACTTAATGATATTTCAATTTCGTAAGTGTCAAAGCCTTGTTCTTTTGATTGCTGCATAACTGTTATTTCAAATTCATCATAGCTGTTATGAGGCAAAGATCTTTCTTCTACAACAGCGGCTGCTGCTTCTTCGGCACCTGCTTCAACAAATGCTTCGCCGTTTTCAATGGCAACAAGCTTCTTCACAACATCTTCAACGTTTCTTTTTCCATCTCCGCCGCTGGCAATTGATTCAACCATTGCCTCTAGGTCATCTACTGCTAGGAAGATAACATCGAGAACTTCTGGAGAAACGGAAATTTTCTCGTTTCTGATAGCATCAAGCACGTTTTCCATCTGATGGGTAAGGCTCGCTAGATCTTCGTATCCCATCGTTGCCGACATTCCTTTTAAGGTATGGGCAGAACGGAATATTTCGTTTACAATTTGCAGGTTTTCTGGATTTTTTTCTAATTCCAGCAACTGTTCATTACATGTCTGCAAATGCTCCTTGCTTTCTTCAATAAAAACTTCTAAATACTGACTCATCTCCATATATTTTACACCCCTTGGCGTTTATACGTATTTCATTATTGTTTGTGCGATATTTTCAACATTTTGGATCTCATCCACATAATTTGTCGCAATGGCTGCCTTTGGCATGCCAAAAACGATGGATGTTTCTTTTGACTCTGCAATTGACTTGACTTTTCCTTTATTCACAAGCTTGACCAGCCCATTTGTGCCGTCAGAGCCCATACCAGTCATTATTACGGCAAGTTTGTTATAGTTATCCAGTTCACTTGCCGATTCAAACATGACATCCACACTCGGTCTATGACCATTTACAGGTGCCGATTGATCTAGATGAACAACAAGGCTGGTCCCAGAGGATTTCAGTTTTAAGTGATGTCCCCCAGGTGCAATATAAGCTACGCCTTTTTGGATTGTTTCTCCATGTTCCGCTTCTTTGACTGTTATCTCAGAAAGAGTATTCAGACGATTAGCAAGTGACTGTGTAAAACCTGCCGGCATATGCTGCACAATTAAGATTGGCGCATTTATGTTTGCAGGAAGCTTAGTAATAACATGCTGCAGTGCTCTCGGACCGCCTGTAGACGTCCCTAAAACGACGAGTTTGTTCGCAGAAGTATTCCAGCTTGAATCTGCAGGTTTGGCTGGTTTCACATCTTTCGGTTCCATCCTATAAGAAGGACGATCGATAATAGTACTTTTTTCCTGCTCACGCAAAGGAAGCAATTTAGACAGCTTTACTTTGCTGGCTGAGATCACCTTCTCAATCAATTCTTCCTTAACCTTATATAAATCCAAAGAGATTGCTCCAGATGGCTTGGCTATAAAATCGATTGCTCCAATTTGCATGGCTTGAATGGTATTCTCTGCCCCTACCTTCGTTGTGCTTGAAAGCATGATGACAGGAACTGGATTTTCCTTCATGATCTGTTCTAATGCACTGATGCCGTCCATAACTGGCATTTCGACATCCATAGTGACCACGTCTGGTTTAAGTTCCTTAATTTTCTTTAATGCATCTTGACCATTTCTGGCAGTGCCTATGACCGACATGCGTGAGTCTTCTGTGAGAAAATCGGAAATAAGCTTACGCATAAACGCCGAATCGTCAACAATCAAGATATTTATTTTTCCCACGGCAACTCCACTACCTTTCAAACAGCAGCCTCTTTAATTTCGCCATAAATGGCTTTTTGTTTTCTTGAGGATCTGTAAACTGTTGTTTACAATATCTATCGGCTATTTCTGACAAAGCTTTAGAGGCTTGTGAGTTTTCATTAAAAATAATGAATGGAACTTGTTTCCTGACAGCTTTTGCAACATTCTGATCATCAGGGATTGGCCCAAGATTGATAATCTCTCTTTCTAAAAACCGGCCCATTACATTTTTTAATTTTTGGTATGTTTCTTTTCCATCCAGTGTGCTTATCGTTCTATTTACAACTATATAGAAGGGGATATCATCCTTCTGCAAGTGAATAAATTTCATTGCAGCGTACGCATCTGTAATCGAAGTAGGTTCAGGTGTCGTTATTACAATAACGTCATCGACAGAAAGAATGAACTTAAGGCTGTCTGTGCTGATTCCAGCTCCCATATCAAACAAAATATAATCATATTGGCGCATAATGGCTTCAAATTCTTGAAAGAATCTTTCAAGCTGTCTCTCCTCCATGTTAAGAAAGTCGGTCAAGCCTGAACCTCCTGCAATGAAATCAATTCCTCCTGCACCGGTATGGATGATATCGGAAAAGGAGGCTTGATTCCTAAAATAATCGACAATCGTAAAGCTTGGCTGTGACCCCATTAGGATATCAACATTTCCCATACCGATATCCATGTCTATCAATAACACAGAGTAGCCCTTCTTTTTTAGCGACAGAGAGAAATTTAAGGAAAAATTTGATTTCCCTACCCCACCCTTTCCGCTGACAACGGCTAATGTCTTTTGCTTTTTTTCGCTATGAAACTGTTCGAATCTTCTTCTTAGCATTGCCGCCTGATCTGTCATATTAATCGACCTCAATTATCCTTTTTGCGATTTCGCGGGGGTTTGCTGGCAAAATATCATCCGGGACGTTTTGTCCAGTAGTCAAATATGCCACACCCTTTTTGTATTTAACCACGAGATTTATCATGGCTCCATATGTTGATGTTTCATCCATCTTTGTAAAAATAAACTGATCGATATGAATGGAAGAAAATTGTTGATATATCTCTTCCATATCTGACTGTTTCGCTGTCAGAGACAGGACAAGCAATGTTTCCATGTCTCTATTATAATCGACCACTTCTTTCAAATCTTGAACATATTGTTGGTTACGGAAATTTCTACCTGCTGTATCCACTAATATAACATCACAATCTGACAGGCTTTGTGCCGCTTTATCAAAATCATCTAAGTTGTAGCATACTTCAATTGGCACACTCAGAATATTAGCATATGTTTTCAATTGATCAATGGCAGCTATACGGTATGTATCAGTTGTGATGAACCCGATTTTCTTTTTGTGCTTCATCATAATTTCCGCGGCCATTTTGGCTAATGTGGTTGTTTTCCCAACTCCCGTGGGACCAATTACATTTACGAATTTTTTCGTAAGCGCTAACTCTCCAAACGTGTATTGATTCATTTCTTCATAAAGCAATTCTTCTGCCCAGCTGTTAATCTCGTGTTCCGGACTGTTTGCTCCCGCCATATACCATTTTTCCAAAAGCTTTGTAGTCAGCCTTGATTGAATTTCACTATCAAGGTCTTGTTTCTTTAAACGATCGATTACTGATTTTAATGGTATTGGCAGCTCTATCGGTGCCACATTACCGCTATCTGCCATTTTTTTAATACTTTCATTCATTTGGGCAAGCTGTCTCATGATGGTATCATCTGCAAGAACAGGAGCCTTAACTTTAGGCTCCTCCATTAGATTTCGCTCGATTTTCGGAAGCAACTTCGGTGCGGGCATTTGCTTTTCAACTGGTGACTTTGCTCCACTCAAATCTGGATCTATCGCTGCCATCACTTCAATACTTCTTTTTTTGAACAATCCTAAAAAACCGCCGGTGTGAATGATTTTCGAATGTAATATCACCGCGTCATTCCCTAGTTCTGCCCTAATTCGTTTCATCGCTTCAGGCATGCTTGCTGCCACGTATTTTTTTATTTTCATTCTACCGTCACCACCCCAACACTTTGAACTTCTACATTTGCTTCTAACTCGTTATAAGACAATATCGGAACCTGAGGAAAATATCTCTCTGTCAACTGGCGCACATACATACGCACAGCAGGTGAACACAAGATGATTGGCACTTGTTCCATAATAGATTGCTGCTCTACTTGTGATGCGACAGCTTCTAGAATAGCTTGAGACATACTTGGGTCCAATGCTAAATAATTGCCGTGCTCTGTCTGCTGAATATTATCTGCAATAAGCTTCTCTATTTTACCAGATAATGTAATTACCTTCAGTGTATCTACATTACTTGAATACTGATTAGTAATCTGGCGTGCTAACGCTTGTCTAACATATTCAGCCAGCAATTCTGTATCACTTGATATTTTCCCGTAGTCAGCCAATGTTTCAAAAATAACTGGCAAATTGCGGATTGAAACATTTTCTTTTAATAGTTTGGCCAAAACTTTTTGAATATCACCAATAGATAATGGATTTGGTGTAATTTCCTCAACAAGAATTGGATAAGATTCCTTAACATGATCAACAAGCTGTTTCGTTTCTTGGCGTCCCAACAGCTCATGAGCATTGGCTTTAATTACTTCCGTAATATGAGTGGAAACAACAGACGGCGGATCAACCACCGTATAGCCAAAAATTTCGGCCTGTTCCTTGACTGTTTCTGTAATCCATTTAGCTGGAAGACCGAATGACGGCTCAACTGTATCAATTCCATCAATAGAGTCATCATCCATCCCTGGGCTCATAGCTAAGTAATGATCGAGCAAAAGCTCTCCCCTTGCCATTTCATTACCTTTAATTTTTAAACGATATTCGTTTGGCTGCAACTGGATATTATCTCTAATGCGGACAACAGGAATGACAAGACCAAGCTCAATTGCTAATTGTCTTCTAATCATCACAACCCGATCAAGAAGGTCTCCTCCTTGATTAGCATCTGCCAATGGAATTAAACCATAGCCAAATTCAAATTCAATCGGATCAACATTCAATAAGCTGACAACACTCTCTGGACTTTTCAGTTCGTTTGTCTGCACTTCCTCTTCTATTTCTAACATTTCCTCAAGATCCTGCTTCGGTGCTTTTGATAGTGCATAGCCGCCGAACGCAAGCAACCCAGCAATAGGAATCGTTAAAAGATCATTAATTGGTGTAATCAATCCAAGTACGAAAATTGTTCCACCTGCTACATACAGCATTTTCGGATAAGATAAAAGCTGCTTCGTTAAATCAGAACCAAGGTTGCCGTCAGAAGCCGCTCTTGTTACGACAATACCTGTTGCAGTCGAAATTAATAATGCTGGTATTTGGCTGACGATTCCATCCCCGATTGACATGAGCGAAAAGTTTTGGGCTGCATCAGCAATTGGCATGTCAAGTTGGGTCATCCCGATGACAATACCAAAAATTAAGTTGATAAAAACGATAATGATCCCGGCGATAGCATCCCCTTTAACAAATTTGCTCGCACCATCCATCGAACCGTAGAAATCAGCTTCTCTACTGACTTTTTCCCTGCGTGTTCTTGCCTCTGTTTCAGAAATAAGCCCAGCGTTTAAATCAGCATCGATGGCCATTTGCTTTCCTGGCATTGCATCGAGGGTGAAGCGGGCAGCAACTTCAGAAACACGCTCAGACCCTTTTGTAATAACGATAAATTGAATAATGACCAAAATGGCAAAGACGACCAGCCCGACAACTAAGTTACCGCCGACCACGAATGTTCCAAACGTATGTACAACTCCGCCTGCCTCACCTGTAGAAAGGATAGATCTTGTTGTCGATACATTCAATCCAAGACGGAACAGTGTCATCAAAAGCAATAACGAAGGAAAGATAGAAAACTCAAGCGCTTCGTTCATGTTCATCGTCAATAATAAAATTAATAGTGCTAAAGAAATATTCAGCAAGATCAAGATGCTTAGCAACCATGTAGGAAATGGAATAATGAGCATCGCTATGATTAGTATTACGCTGAATACGACTGTTAAATCTCTACCAGACATATTTTTTCGCTCCTAACTAACAACCAAAAAAATCTATATTTATAAAGCTGTCTAAGAATGCTGTTTTTTTGTACGGTATACATATGCAAGTATTTCCGCAACTGTTTTAAAAAACTCTTCTGGGACTGTTTCCCCAACATCCACTTGACTGTACAGTGCTCTTGCAAGGGGTCTGTTTTCCACTGTTATGACCTCATGTTCTTTTGCGATAAGCTTGATTTTCTGAGCAAGAAAATCAACACCTTTTGCAACAACATATGGTGCATCATATTTATCTTCATCGTATTTAAGACAGATTGCATAATGAGTAGGATTCGTTATGACCACATCAGCAGTCGGTACATCCTGCATCATTCGTCGCATTGCCATTTCTCTCTGCCTTTGTTTAATCTTCGATTTGACTAATGGGTCCCCTTCAATATTTTTGTATTCATCCTTAATGTCTTGTTTTGACATGCGAATGTTTTTTTCATAATCATATTTTTGATATAAATAATCAAAAAGAGCTAAGAATAACAGTGCTCCTGAACCGAACAATCCCATTTGCATCGTTAATTTTGCTAATGTAATTAAAGTTGCCCCGATTGACTTTTGTGAAAGGACAAGAATTTCCTCAAGCTGGTTCCAAAGGATAGCAAATGTCACAATGCCGATTATAGTAATTTTCAAGATGGATTTAAGCAGTTCAACAATCGATCTTAACGAGAACATTCTTTTTAAGCCTGATAAAGGGTTTATCTTTTCTAGCTTGAACTTAATTGGTTCTGTCGTGAAAAGCACTCCAACTTGCAAATAGTTGGCAATCACGCCTGCAACTAGTGCTGCTGCCATGATTGGGCTTAAGATTACAGCTGTTTGTATTAGTATTTCAATAAAGATACTTTTAATATTATGTTCTGTGAGGTCCATGAGCATTAAATCCTGGAAAGAAAAATTCAAAAGGGAAACTATCCCTTTCATCATTGACCCGCCTGCAAAGTTAAGGACTGCAAAGACAGCTAACAGCACCAGAGCAGTATTTATATCCTGGCTTTTGGCAACCTGACCCTTTTTTCGGGTATCCTGCCTTTTTTTCGGTGTGGCCTTTTCTGTTTTTTCACCTGAAAAAAACTGCAAATCCAACCTTAACAGCATGCTACGAACCTCCCATCAAATTCATCATATCCCGCATTGTCGTCAATATGGTCGAAAACAGATTTGAAACAGATGCCATGATAGCACCCATTACAATAATCAGCATGATTAGCCCGACTACAATTTTAACCGGCACACCTACAACAAAAATATTTAATTGAGGAACCGTTCTTGCGACTATTCCAAGAGCAACGTCCACTAAAAAGATGGCGCCCACTACAGGTATGGACATCTGGAATGCAATCGCAAACATGGAAGCAAATGCTTTTCCGGCATACTCCATGATCTTTTCATCACCAAAGTTGACCCATGCCTGATCGAGGGGAATAAATTGATAGCTGTAAAATACACCATCCAAAAGTAAATGATGGCCATTAACCGCCAATAAAAAAAAGAGAGCAATAATATTTAAATACTGCCCTGTTAACGGACTTTGTGTACCAGTTTGTGGATCTACAACATTGGCGATGGCAAATCCCATCTGAAAGTCAATTAAGCCCCCGGCAATCTGGACGGCTGAAAATAGCATATATGCTAGAAAACCGATAAACAGCCCGACCATCGCTTCTTTAATAATAAGGAGATAATAAGCCCCGTTTACTTCCAATGTCGGGGTTTCCATTCCAAAAAACATCATTAATGAAAGAAAAAATGCAAAACCTACTTTATGACTTGTCGGTATCGTCCGATAAGAAAAGAGAGGAAGCATAAGAAAGAAGGAAGTTACCCTTACAAAAATCAGCAAAAGGGCTGGAAACTTTGCTAAAAAATCCTCCATAGCATCACCCTATAAACCTTGTCAGGTTAGAAAAGATGTCGCTTGTGTAGGATAATAGATGGCTTAACATCCATGCTCCAAAAAAAATGATGCCTAAAAGGACGGCCACAATTTTCGGCACGAATGCAAGCGTCTGCTCCTGAATCTGGGTTGTAGCCTGAAATATACTGATCAACAGCCCTACTGCAAGGGCTATTATAAGCAATGGCCCGCTAACGACTAAAACGGTAAGGACCCCTTTTTCTGCAATTGATATAACCATTTCTTGTGACATGAAAAATCACCCTTCTTAAAAGCTTTCTAATAAAGATTCAACTACCAAATACCAGCCGTCTACCATTACAAACAACAATATTTTAAACGGCAGTGAAATCATAACAGGCGGCAGCATCATCATACCCATAGACATTAAGATACTGGCAACGACCATGTCGATAACCAAAAAGGGAATAAATATCATAAAGCCAATTTGGAAGGCTGTTTTCAGCTCGCTGATTGCATAAGCCGGGACTAAAGTTGTCAGTGGTATATCTTGGATAGATTCTGGTGTTTCCGCTTTCGAATAGTTGAGAAATAAGGCCAAATCCTTCTGTCTTGTATGCTTACTCATATATTCCTTAAAGGGGACTGCTGCATTCTCATATGCTTGTTCTAAGCTGATTTCCTCATTAAATAATGGGGTTAATGCTGTTTTGTTCACTTCTTGGAATGTAGGTGCCATTATGAAGAAGGTCATAAACAGGGACAAGCCAATGATAACTTGGTTTGGCGGCATTTGTTGTGTCGCAAGCGCCGTTCTGACAAAGGAAAGAACAATGACGATTCTCGTAAAGCTTGTCATCAATATTAGGATGCTTGGAGCTAAAGAAAGGACAGTCAATAGCAATAACAATTGCACAGAAGTAGAAACATTTTCTGGTGCACTGTCATTAAAAAGCTGCATAAACTCATTCATCTTTTTCTGAACCTCTCTTTTTCAATTCTTTCATTATTTCTTTGCGGCCGTTCGATACTTCTTGCAATTGCTTCTTTAAATGAGTGGAAAAAGATTCTTTTTGTTGCTTTTGGTTAGGATAATTCTTTATGCCATTCATAACCTTTGTCACAATATCGCTTGGCTGTATAAGCTGATCCATCTTTTGGTTATAGTCTTTGAGGAGGCTTTTGTACTCCTCTTCATCATCAATTTCCTTAATGAGCTGGATGCTTTCGCCGACTCCAACCACGAGCAAGCGTTTGCCGACTTTCACAATTTGTATAGATCGATTGGCACCTAATGCCGTGCCGCCCAAATTCTCAATAATTTGTGTGCTTTTATACACATGGTTACGTTTGTTGATAAAACGAAGCACAATATAAAGCAGTGCAATAACAAAAAGGGTAGCAAAAATCATTCTGACAAAATCCCAAAATGTAAGCCCCACATCTCCTGCCGCTGTTACAGCGGGATTATTTGTTTCTGTATTTGTTGTTTCAGTCCCACCATTATTAACCTGGTCATCACTTTTGCTATCTTCTGTTTGATTTTGATTCTCTATTGCTTCATAGACACTATTATCAAGTTGTTCTGCATAGGCTTGATGATCAAAGCCTAGCAGAACAATTAAGAGTAGTGAACATTTAATAAATAACTGTTTTGTATTCAAGTATGACACCCTCTAGTATTTGTTTCTAAATTATCCTAACGTTTTGCCGATTGCCTCAAGAACACGATCCGCTTGGAAAGGTTTAACGATGAAGTCTTTCGCTCCAGCTTGGATAGCATCAATAACCATTGCTTGCTGACCCATTGCTGAACACATAATGACCTTAGCATTTGGATTAATTTTTTTGATTTCTTTTAACGCAGTGATACCATCCATTTCAGGCATTGTGATATCCATTGTCACAAGATCCGGCTGTGTTTCTTTATATTTCTCGACAGCTTGTGCACCGTCTGCTGCCTCTCCAACTACATCATATCCATTTTTAGATAGGATATCTTTAATCATCATTCTCATAAATGCTGCATCATCTACTATTAGTATTTTCTGTGCCATAATTCTCTACCCCCATAAATATAAATTAGATTATTTTAAATTGTTCAAGCGGTCTGATTGACTTACAATATCCGTTACGCGCACTCCGAAGTTCTCGTCAATGACAACAACCTCACCTTGTGCAATTAGTCTGTTATTAACAAGAATATCAACTGGTTCTCCTGCAAGCTTGTCCAGCTCAATAATAGAGCCAGAGCTAAGTTCAAGGATTTCCTTGACAGAACGCTTTGTTCTGCCCAGCTCCACTGTAACCTTTAAAGGAATATCTAACAGCATGTTCAAATTCCTTGCTTCACTCTCATTTGGTGTGAAGGTTTCGAAATTAGAAAAAACAGCTGGCTGTACATTTGGTTGTGCTGCACCATAGCTTGCTCCAAAGTGCTGCGGCTGGCTCGCCTGTCTTTGTGGCTGAGGCGGTGGCGCATAAGTTGGAGTTGGTTCTGCATAGTTAGTTTGCATTTGCGGTGCCGGCACTGGTTCAGGTCGCTTTACTTCTTGTGTTGGCACTGGCGGTTCAACAGACTCAGCAGTCGGATTCAATAAACCATCCACTAGGCTTTTCGCAAAATCAAGCTGCAATAACTGCATAATATTCGAATCAATTAATTCCCCAATTTTTAAGCGGAAAGAGATTTTAACGAATATATCATGATCTGGAATTGTTTCTGTGCCTTCTCCATCAGACAAATTTAAGATGTCGATAGCAGGCGGAGAAATATCCACTTTTTTGCTAAAAATCGTTGACATAGATGTAGCAGCTGAACCCATCATTTGGTTCATTGCTTCTTGAACTGCGCTCAATTGAATTTCATCAAGCATTTCCGGCGGATTAGTGCCGTCACCTCCAAGCATCAAATCCGCAATGACAGCAGCATCTGATTGCTTGATAACCAAAAGGTTCATTCCAGAGAAACCTTCTGTATAATTCACACTAATTGCCACATATGGATGTGGAAATTCTTCTGCTAAATCTTTTTTCAGGACCACCGTTACATTTGGTGTTGTGATGTCCACCTTTTGATTCAATAAAGTAGAAAGTGCTGTTGCAGAACTTCCGAATGAAATATTTCCTATTTCACCTAACGCATCTTCTTCTATTGAAGTTAAGTAATCTTCTACTGCTAATTCTTCCTGTGGCTCGGGGTTATCCCCTTTTAATAGAGCATCAATTTCATCTTGTGAAAGCATACCGTTACTCACCATCTTCTTTCCCCCTTTCTAAAGTCCCTAATACTTGAACAGCAACTTTCTTATTCACTTTTCCAGGCTGTCCGATAAATTTAGGTATGTCTCCAACTTTAATAATCAAGGGTTGATCTATCGTTTGATTCATTTCTATAACGTCACCTATATCAAGCATGAGAAAGTCTTGAATAGAAATATCTGATGTTCCCAATTCAGCAACGACAGGAACAATCGATTTTTGAATGTTATTTTGCAAAGCTTGTGCCACTTCAGGCACAGGCGCTTTCTTTTCTGTCTGCATCCAGTAGTGTCCAGACAGCTTTGGTATAATCGGCTCTAGAACAACATGTGGTATACAGATGTTTATCATTCCGCTTGTCTCACCGATTGTTGTATTTAAAGATATAACGACAACTGTTTCGTTCGGAGAAACCATTTGCAAAAATTGCGGATTCACTTCAAATTCTGAAAGTGTCGGTTCAATCTCTACAATATCCTCTAGCGCCTCTCTTAAGTAATCGAAAGCCTGCTCGAATGTATTAGACATGATCTTCGATTCAATCTCTGTTAAGTTCTCAACTTTATTGACGCTTGTTCCTTTTCCGCCCATCATGCGGTCCATCATTGCATAAGCAATGTTCGGGTTCACTTCCATGAGGATTCTTCCATCAAGGGGCGTGACTTCAAACACATTCAGAATCGTCATTTTCGGTATGGACCGGATAAATTCTTCGTAAGGAATCTGGTCTGCTGATGTAACCGAAATTTGCACTAATGTTCTAAGCTGTGCGGAAAAATACGTCGTCAAAAGTCTAGCGAAGTTTTCATGAATTCGAGTTAAACTTCTGATTTGATCTTTAGAAAAGCGCAGAGCTCTTCTAAAGTCATAGGCTTTTACCTTTTTCTCTTGCTGTTCTTTCTTTAACTCATCTGCATCCATCTCACCTGATGATAATGCGGACAATAATGCATCAATCTCATTTTGGGATAAAATATCTCCTGACAAAAACCCTCACCTCCATCTCTTTCATTCATCCCATTATTATTGGAGAAGAGAATTGGTTATATATACTTGTACTACTTTACCTTCTTGCATTAAATCATTAATTTTGTCTTTCAAATCATTTTCTAATTTAACCTGACCTTCTTTACCTTGCATATCTTTCGGTGTTTTTTCAGAAAGCTCTTGAATGATAATATTTTGAACTTGGAAAACACGTTTTTCTAGTTCTGCTGCTGCTTCTTTACTATCTGTTTGCACTTTAAAGGATATGCGAATGAAGTTATCGGTTGCCAAATTGGTAGTCAATTCAGGAATATCAATAGAAGCTTCGACTACTTCATCAATAGTAGGTTCTTTCTCCTCTTTTTCCCCTGAGAATTTCCAAATATACATGAATACGCCTGCTCCAACAAGAGCAATTGTCAGTATTAGAACTAACATAATAACAAGGACTTTATTGTTCTTCATCGTCTCTCTCTCCCAAGTTCGGTAATCCAAAAAGGTTAACAGATTGATAAAAAGCTCTCATCAACTTAACAACTTCTTCTTCTTTTTCTTTCACAACATACTTTTTCCCATTTGCCAAAGTTATGGTCGTATCTGGGAAGGATTCTATTGTTTCAATAAATAATGCATTAAGCTTGAAAGTCTTTCCGTTTAATCGAGTAACATTTATCACTGTTATTTACAGGAGAGGGGTTCTAATTATTTACCTCTCCTGCTCCTCCTTTTATTATCGTTTTAAGTTAACTAATTCTTGCAAAATCTCATCAGAAGTAGTGATGATTTTTGTATTGGATTGGAACCCTCTTTGAGCAACAATCATATCTGTAAATTCTTCAGATAAATCAACATTGGACATTTCCAAGTAACCGCTGTTAACAGTACCAGCTCCGCCTTCATTTGCAAAAGTCAAAGTAGCTGGACCAGAGTTTCCTGATACTTGGTACGTGTTGCCGCCAGCTTTATCCAAACCTTCTGGATTAGAAAACTTAGCAAGCTGGATTTGTCCTGCATCTTGTGTGTCACCATTTTCATCCACATATGTGATACTTCCGTCTGTTCCGATACTGAAAGATTGTGCTGTTTCAGGAATAGTACCTGCTCCAGCCAATTTCATACCGCTTGATGTTACGATGTTTCTATTTGCATCGAAATAGAAGTTTCCAGATCTTGTATAGAAGTTTGAGCCTGCAGCATCTTGAACAACAAAATATCCATCACCGGATATCGCTAAATCCAGCGTTCTTCCGGTTGTCTGCATGCTTCCTTGTGTATGAATAGTGTCAATAGAAGCAACTTGAGAACCTAGACCAACTTGCTTAGAATTGATCCCCCCTGCATTTGCTGTTGGTGCTGTAGCGCCTGCAGATGTTTGGCTGATAAGATCACTGAAAGTTGTTCTCCCTTTTTTAAAGCCATAAGTATTAACATTGGAAATGTTGTTTCCGATAACATCAAGCTTAGTTTGGAAGTTTTTCATACCACTGATTCCTGAATATAGTGAACGTAACATTTAATTTTTCCCCTTTCTAAAGTAAAGCTGCTTCTCTCTTTCCACAGCTAGGCCTCCATTACAGTCCAGCCTGTTCTCCCTAATGATAAGTTTTTTATTCATTCATAATTATTGTGCCATTAATATTTGTAAATATTTGCTCAGTTGCTTCTTTACGATTCATTGCCGTAATCACTGTATTATTTTTTGCGCTGACGATTAATGCTGCATCATTAAGCAAAACGAGTGATTCTTTGACTCCCATTTTTTTTGCTTGTTTCACTTTCTCTTCAATCTGCTTCCATTTTTCCTCATCTATTACGATGCCTCGCTGCTCGAGACGTTGGGAGGCATGTTTGCTGATTGACAGTTTATCAAGTGAAAGCATTGATTTTTGCAAGTGTGATGAAAAAGAAGCATTGCCGCTGTTTGATTTAATTGTCTTAATGCCACTATTGATTACAGCCTGTGATTTTAAAGAAGGATAAATAGGTCTATCCATCTAATCACTTCCTATTCAACTTTCGTAATTTGTCCTGCATTTATCTGGCTTTGTTTGTCGTCATCCAATGTAAGTTGGATTTGGCCATTTTTTAACGAAACTGACTTAACAACACTGCTGATTTCTTCATTATCGGCATTCAAGTAGGAAACTGTTTTACCAATCAACTGGCTGGCAGTAACCAAATTATTGTCAGCAGATTGACTGTGTACAGACGAAATATTTCCAGGGTTTATAACAGTGCCATCCTCTAGCGTAAATTCAACATCTGTGCCTTTATAAGCAATAGATGCAACCTTGCCTTCACCAGATGATATGGACTGTTCCCCTTCCGCATCCGTTTCGACTTTCGTCCATGAAACTTCCTTGCCAACAAACTGGCCATAAGAGATCAAGTTTGATTGTGTTTGCAAGGAGGTGAAATTGCTCATCGTTGTGTTCATATTTGTCATTTGCTCTAAGCTTGAAAATGTTGCCATTTGAGCGATGAAATCTTTATCTTCCATCGGGTTTGTCGGGTCTTGGTTTTGCAATTGTGTAATCAGGATTTTAAGAAAGTCATCCTTACCAAGACTTGAACTTCCCGTTTTAGTTGTTTGATTCTGATAACTTGATAGATATAAGGAAGAATCATCGATTTTGGTTGCCAAGTTTTAAATCCCCTTTCCTTACGATCCTGCTTGAAGAAGTTCCTCTAGGAAGCTCGTATCATCTTGCTCCTTTTCTGTTGCTTTATTTCCTTCTTTATCTGCAGGCTGCTGCTGTTTGTTTTCCTGCTGGCTTTGCTGGTCCTTTGTTTCTTTTTCTTGGGCCGTTTGAACAAAGGAGACCTCAATCTTGTCAACATTGATATTTTGTGAGGTCAAGCCATGCTTTAAGCTGTTCATATTGGCATCAAGTGCATCTTTTGCCTGTGCTGTTGTTGTCATAATTCTTGCAACTAAATTCCCGTCGTTTTGCAGAATCTCAATCCTTAATGAACCAAGATTTTCAGGGGCGAGTCTTAAAACTAGCCGCTGGCTGTTTCCAAGTTTAGTGAATGAACTGCTTTTTAAAATATTTTCAAGCTGTTCTTCCAGTTGATCCCCAGAAACTGGATTACCAGATGGCTGTATTAAAGTTAATGCTCCCGGCTTCCCGTAAGAAGTACTGCTCTGAAATTGTCCTGCAATTGCTGGCATCTTCAACTCTGTTTTGCTTGATGAGTCTGTTTCTTTTGACTCTGCAGCTGACTCCTGCGGTACTGCTGTGGCAGATGCTTCTGCCTTCTTAAGTGTTCCAACAAGCAATGGATTAAGCACCTTATTGGGCATCACAGTGGCATTTTCTTGTTTTTTAGCAAATGTCTCCACTTTTTGAACAATAGAATCTATCAGTGTTTTTAAGCTTGTGGTTTGTCCATCTTTTTCATTAACAGCTGCTTTGTTGCTTTGTGTCCCAGACATATCTTCTGCAGCTTCTTTTTGTAAAATAGCTGCAGCTGCTACTGCTGAGGAAGCTGTTTGTGATTGGCCGTCTGCTGCTTGCATTAAGCTTGTGAACAGTTTTTGAATGCTTTGCATAATATCTGTAAGCTGCTTGTTATATGGAAAATCGGAATCTTGCCCTGCTACGAGCTGGATGGCTTTCAAGCTGTTGATCATATCTGGAAGATCAGTGTTCGCAAACATGCCGTCTGAAACACTTGTAAAGTCCATTCCATTTAACAGTTCCATCAATTGATTAACCACCAAATTGTAGGCTGTTTCTAAAGAATCTGAAACATCCTTTCCTTCTTCTCCATTAGCAGCAAGAAGCTGCTGAATTGCAGTCAAGCTTTCTGCAAGTTTCTCTTCATCTATTTGATCTTCTGATACAATGTCAGCTAAGCCTTGTAAACTTGAAGTTTTCTCTTGCTCCGATGCTGATGTCTCTTGCGACCCTTTGCTTTTTAGTATCCCGCTGATCATTGATGTAAATTTGTTTTTATCTGCCGCTTTAAAGGAAAGCTGACTTGTTGTAGTTCCTGTTGTATTTACTCCTATACTATTAAGCAGCATCTTGTCACCTCCTTTCATAAACATTTACTCTTATTGATTCGATGCTGTTTCCGTGCTGCTATTTTCTGTTGAAGAAGCGCTTGAATCAGATGCAGCTAAAAGCTCTGTATATTTACTTGCTACAGAAGGTTCCATTTTCTCTAATATCGACGCAAGTTTAGCAGGTTTAAGGGATGCCAATATTTTCAACCCTTCATTCTCAGACATTTCCGAGATAATTGCAGCTGAATTTTTTGCCGACATCGTCTCATATGTTTTTACAATATCGTCGAAAGCCTTCTGCGTTTTTTCTTGTGTGGTTTTGAGCTCATCAAGCTGATTTTGCAGCTTGATTTTGTCGACTTTCAGAGCCTTGCTTTCTTCTTCACTAACCTTCAGCTGTGACTCTAAAGTTTCTATATTTGTTTGCTGCTCGTTGAGCTGATTTTCTAAATCGGCGATATTTTGTTTGTTATCTTCTATAATCTGGTCTGAAGTAGCTTTCTCAGCGCTTAGAAATGGAATTTGGTTCATTAATTCCTTGCCTTTTGAAACGACATCTGCACCAGAATACACCATTATGATTAAGCCGACGACTACAGCAAACATTATTGGTATAACAACAATCAGCAAAAACCGCTGAAAGAAGTTAAATGATTTCTTTTTGTCATCGATTAAGTTATCCATTAGCTACCTAACCTTCCCGGCTGCATATATTGCTGGATGGAGATATCATCCATCTGCTTTGCCTCTAGTGCCTTTTCTGTATGGATAAAATGTAATAAATCTTTTTCTTTGATTTTGACGAACTTTTTCACTTCCAAGTTTTTATCAATCAGCTTCTGTTGATAATAATTCATGGAATTCCGTGCATTAAGGACCATTTGCTGGCTATGTTCAATCATTTTGGCTAAGTTATTGATAAAATGCTGATGATGCCTGATCGACTGAACAGAAAGTCCACTTACAAGCTCGTTCGATTGGTATTCTTCCAATTCTTCCTTCCGCTTCAGGAGCTCATACAGCTTCTCTGCTGCTTCCTCAAAGCGTCTGACGGCTTGGTTGTAGTCAGCGCTTGCTTCATCCTTTTCTCTTTCTTTAATTGTCATGATCTTTTCAAACTTAAACTTATAGCTCATCGGTTATCCCCTACTCCAGATAATGATATTAATGCCTGAACACTTTCTTCTAGGGAGATTTTTTCATCTGTCGATTGCTTTATATAAGATAAAATATCAGGATATAAGCGGATTGCTGTGTCGATTTCCATAGAGGAACCTTTCTTGTATGCCCCGATATTAATTAAATCCTCAGAATTGATATAGGTGCTCAGTAAATCCCTTAACTTTTCTGCTGCACGAACATGAGCTTTCGGGACAATATGATTCATGACCCTGCTCACACTTTTTAAAACATTAACTGCTGGGTATTGCCCCTTATTTGCGAGATCCCTGTCTAATACATAGTGACCATCCAATATCCCCCGAACTGTGTCGGCAATCGGCTCATTCATGTCATCCCCATCAACAAGGACAGTATAAAACGCTGTTATACTTCCATGCTCATTAGTTCCTGTTCTCTCTAAAAGCTTAGGCAATATTGCGAAAACAGATGGAGTATATCCTTTTGTTGTCGGCGGTTCACCGATTGCAAGACCTACTTCCCTTTGCGCCATCGCCACCCTTGTTACTGAGTCCATCATCAGCATCACATTCAAGCCCTTATCACGGAAGTACTCGGCAATCGCTGTTGCAGTATATGCTCCTTTAATCCGCATTAATGCAGGCTGATCACTTGTTGCAACAACAACGATAGATCGTTTTAAGCCTTCTGGACCTAGATCTCTTTCAATGAATTCTCTCACCTCTCTGCCACGCTCTCCGATGAGGGCGATAACATTGAGATCCGCTTTCGTGTTTCTAGCAATCATGCCAAGAAGTGTACTTTTACCGACACCACTACCTGCGAAGATACCCAGACGCTGTCCAGTACCGACAGTAAGAAGGCCATCAATCAGCCTCACTCCTACTTCCATTGACTGAGAAATAGGCGGGCGTTTCAGCGGATTCGGAGGATCTTGGTCAATTGGTACACTCTTTAACCCTTTTGGGAGAGATGATCCGTCAAGAGGCATACCCAATGCATCCACGACCGTACCAATCATGCCGGCACCAGCCTTGATTTCTAACGGGTCTGACGTTCCTTCCACAAGACAGCCTGGCGAGATATCATTTACTGTCGTGTATGGCATTAAAATAATACCGTCTTCTTTGAAGCCGACAACTTCTGCTTTAATGACTCGTTTCTTCTTTGTTCCTATATATATATTGCATACATCACCAATGGAGCTTTCCGGACCTTGCGACTCTATCATTAGACCAACCACTTTTTTCACTCTGCCATAACGTTTATACGGATCGATGGAATCAATCGATGATAGAAGTTCTGCCGCTTTCATCCTCATTCACTCTCCAATAGGTCTAGTAATTTCTGTTTAATCATTAACAACTGTGTATCAACACTCGCTTCAATTCTTCCGTTCGCAGTTTCAATAATACAGCCATTTTCCGCTGTTGATTCATCTGGGAAGATAAACAAACTTGGCTTTATTGGGAATAGCGCTAATAATTCATCCTTCTCAGAAAGAAGGTATTGATAATGAATTGGATTAACATGAAGCTGAATTTCTTTTTGGTCTCTTGTTTCTTTTAAAACCTTTTTGACAAGCTGCAAGAAATGGTCTTTGTTTTCTGTAATGCTTGTCTGAATGACTTTTTCTGCAACCTTCATACTAAGCTCTAAAATCTCAGTTTCTGCACTATTAATATAATTCTCATAATCCAACCTGCTTGCATTAATGATGCTTTGCGCTTGTTCAAGATGTTCTGCATACTCTGAGTAACCGGCATGCTGACCTTCCTGAATACCTATTTGGTATCCCTCTCGATGTGCTTCTTCCATCAAAAAGCTTTTTTCAGTTTGCCAGTTATCCTTTTCTTGCTGCAGCAGCTCTCTTGCAGCCGCAGCTTCTTTTTCTGCCTTTTCCAAAATAGCTGCAGCCTCAAGGTTAGCCTTTTCCACAATTCTTTTGTACTCTTCTTCCGATTCAATATCAGTGGTTTGAAAATTATTTACGTATTTAATGGAGATGATTTTTTCATTTGTTTGTTCTTTTGCCAAACTTGATTTAATAAGCCTAGACAATAATATCATCTCCTCCACCGCGTGCTACAACAATCTCACCAGAGTCTTCTAAACGTCTAATAATAGCAACAATTCTTGATTGAGCTTCTTCGACGTCTTTCAAGCGGACAGGTCCCATGAATTCCATTTCATCCTTAAAGGATTCAACCATTCTTGCAGACATATTGCTGAATACAATTTCTTTAACCTCGTCACCAGAAACCTTCAGTGACAGCATGAGGTCTTCGTTTTCACAATCACGGATAATACGCTGAATTGCACGGTTATCCAATGTAACAATATCCTCAAATACAAACATTCTTTTCTTAATCTCTTCTGCCAATTCAGGATCCTGTATTTCTAGTGCATCTAAGATTGTTCTTTCTGTTGAACGATCCACACCATTTAGAACTTCAACAACTGCTTCAATACCACCAGTTTGTGTATAGTCCTGGGTAACAGTACTTGATAATTTCCGCTCTAATATTTGCTCCACTTCATTGATAATTTCAGGTGAAGTGCTATCCATAACAGCTATTCTCTTCGCGATATCTGCCTGCATTTCTTGAGGCAGCTCAGACAATATTTGCCCTGCCTGTGTAGGGTCCAAATAAGATAGTATTAATGAAATTGTCTGTGGATGCTCATTTTGGATAAAGTTAAGGATTTGGCTCGGCTCTGCTTTTCTAGCAAAATCGAATGGTCTGACTTGCAGTGAAGAAGTCAATCGATTCAAGATAACAGATGCCTGGTCAGAACCTAGCGCTTTTTCCAAGACAGTTTTTGCATATCCAATTCCGCCCTGAGAGATATAATCTTGTGCCAATGCAATATTATGGAACTCTTCCAATACTTCTTCTTTCGAAGTGTTCTCTACTTTCTTCACACCTGAAATTTCTAAGGAGAGTTTCTCTATTTCTTCTTCACTTAAATGCTTATAAACAGAAGCTGCTACATCTGGTCCTAAAGATATAAGCAGAACAGCAGCTTTTTGTTTTCCCGTAAGTTCCGTAGCTTCTTTTCTGGCCATCGTTGTCCTCCTAGCCTTATTCCTCTGTTATCCATGTGCGAAGTAGTTTCGCAAAGTCTTCTGGCTTGTCTTTCGCCATTTTTTCCAGCTGTTTTCTGCGAAGCGTTCCTTCTGATTCCACTTCTTCATTAACATCAGGGATAGAGACAGGAGAAATAATTTCTTCTTCCGGCTCTGCGGCTTTCTTTTTGCGCGCTCTGATAACTAAGAAGATTAATAGTCCGATTACAGCTACCAATACTCCACCGACTGCATATACCCACCAAGGGATTCCAGCAGAAGCTGTTTCTGTAGTTGTTGCTTTGCCGTTAAATTGCTGAACAGATACAGCGATTTTATTTTGTAGATCTTCATCTGTAAGATCGCCTGTTGCTGTCTTATCAATAGATGTTCTAACGATTGTGCCAAGCATATTCGTAATGTCATCAATGCTCTCTTGCGACAATGATGTCGGATCATCTGCTGTTGGCGGTTCAACCATTACTTGAATACCAAGATCACGGATTTTATAAGGACTCTCTGAGATTTGCTTTTTAATTCTATTAACCTCGTAATTTATCGTGTCATCGACTTTTTCGTAGTCTCCATCACCAGAAGTTGTTGCCGTGTTAGTTGTTGTTGTATCAGTTTCTTCTTCAGCAGCAGGTGTTCCTTGTGCAGCTGCATTTTCACCCGTATATGTCTCCGAGATTTTTTGCGCACTTACAGCAATACCTTGCATATTTTCTTCATCAACTGGTGTAACTAGGTTTTCTTCTCTGTTTTCTTGGGTAAAGTCTATATCAGCAGTGACTGAAACCATGACTTTATTTTGTCCCATTAATGTCCCCAGCATTTGCTGCACTTGTCTTTGAATGTCTTTTTCAACTTGCTTTTTCACATTATTTTGAGCAGTGAATGTATCTCCTGCTGTATTAGTAGTAGAGTTTAGGTCAAAATACTCAAAGTTTTGGTTTGTTATGACGATATTATCTGTAGGAAGGTTTGGTACACTTTTAGAGACGAGTGTATATAATCCTTTTATTTGATTCTCAGAGAAGTTATAGCCTGGTTTTGTGTTTAGAACAATCGAGGCTGAAGCTTCTCCGTTTTCATCTGATACAAACACACCTTCACTTGGCAATGTAATGACTACATTCGCATCATTGATGCCGTCAATCCCCTTGATCAAGTTCGAGATTTCTGTTTGCATTGCATCTAACTTCATGACATTAAACTCATTATCTGTCATTCCAAAGCTTGCATTTTCACTAAAGAATGAATAATCGATATTTCCTGAGTTTGGAATACCTTCAGCTGCCAACTCTACTTTTAGAGTGTCAACAACTTCTTCGGGAACACTGATCGTTTTCCCGCCATCAGAAATCTCTGACTTAATTCCTCTGCCATCAAGGTTTTCTTTAATCGCCCCTGTTTCAGAAGGAGACAGGTTGCTGTATAAAGGAACTAAATTTACTCTTGTTAAAAAGAAAACCGAAATAGATATCACAAGAAGAAGCAAAAGAATGCTGCTTATCAACATCGTCTTTTGCTTTTTTGAACGATTTGTCCAATATTCTTTTAAAGGATTAAAAAACTTATTCATATTCTCTTTCATTTCTACCCCCGGTTACCGTTATTTTATATGTTAATAACCGCCCCTAATTCCGAAACCATTAAATAGACATTCTCATCATCTCTTGGTAAGCTTCCACTGCTTTGTTTCTAAATTCCATTGTTGCCTGCATCATAATACTCGCTTTTTGCGATGTAATCATCACTTGTGATAAATCTACGTCTTCACCCTTGGCAAGCTTGTTAGTTAATGCATCTGATTCATTCTGTGCTGTATTTACTTCATTAAGTGAGTCCTTTAAAAAGGAAGCAAAATTCTTTTGAACTTCTGAACCTGTTGCTTTCGCAGTTGTTGCAGAAGAATTAGTTAAAGGCAATGCAGATGACACTGCTGGAAAATTTACTGTCGCCATTTAAAATACCTCTACTTTCCTATCTCTAATGTTTTCATAAGCATGCTTTTCGATGCGTTCAATACTGTGACATTCGCTTCATAAGATCTAGTCGTACTCATCAAATCGACCATTTCCCTCAATGGGTCTACATTCGGCATTTGTACATAGCCGTCTTCGTTAGCATCTGGGTTTTCCGGGTCATACACCAATTCAAATGGTGTTTCTGTATCTTCCTCAATCGCAGTAACTTTGACACCATCACCCGTTCCATCGTTACTCATCTTCGCTGCACTCAAATGTGATGCAAAGGAATTACCCTCTTGTGCTTGTAATACGACTGACTTTCTTCTGTACGGCTCCCATTCGCCATTAACTAGCTTGCCTCTTGTCGTTTCCGCATTCGCCATATTGGAGGAAATGACATCCATCCGCAAGCGATTCGCACTTAATGCTGTAGCAGTTGTGTTCATGCTGTGGAAAATTGACATCTTAATTTCCTCCTTTTATGACAGTTGATAAGGAATTAAACTTGCCGCTGATTCTATCAACAAGTGCATTATAGTAGATCTGATTTTCTGCAAGCTCACTCATCTCTTTATCGACATCAACACTATTACCATTGTTATTGTAGGTAACGTTTTTATCTGTTGTTATTTGTACACTTCCAGAAGATCCCTCAAAATCAAAATGCCTGCTGTCAGTTTTGTTAGCATTCATCGCAGTTGCCAATGTATTTTTAAACGTTGCTTCTTTCGCTTTATAATTAGGCGTATCGACGTTAGCAATATTTTGTGAAATGACTTTCTGTTTTGTATTTGAATAATTTAAAGCATTTTCAAGTGTTGAAATAGTATTTGAAAAAAGTTTCATCACACACCTCTTACATCTATAATTATCGTTTTGTTGAATTTTGCAATTTCATGACGAATTTTTCACGCGATGTCTATAATTGTAATAAATGAAAAATAATATGTCTATCCGTAGAACGTCGATTTTAGTAATTCAATAGTCCTATTTTAGTTAAATTTATGATAAAATTGAGCAATTTACTAATTAAAAAGGTATATTTTTGTTTTTTTAAACCTACATTTACTTACCAATTAAACGACTAAGTTCATAGTATCAATGAACTATCGGCGAAAAAAAATTGTTGTCTATGTATCGAATATAATCGACAGAGATTGTAATGTAAATGATATTTTATGGAAATATGTCGAACCGTGTAGACTAGAAATTGAGGATTATCAACATTCTCTTATAAATGCTTTATTATCTTCCACTAATTCCCTGTCAAAACACTATTTTAATGTAAAAAAAAGAACCTTTTCCTGAACAGGAAAGGGTTCTTTTTTGATTAGTTTGCTTTCAATTTTTCTAATTCTAATAGGAATTTGTCGTTCAATACTTTAATGTAAGTACCTTTCATTCCAAGAGAACGTGATTCGATAACACCAGCACTTTCAAGCTTGCGTAATGCGTTAACGATAACTGATCTTGTAATACCGACTCTGTCTGCAATCTTAGAAGCAACAAGAAGGCCTTCACTTCCGTTTAGCTCTTCAAAGATATGCTCAATTGCTTCAAGCTCACTGTACGACAACGAGCTGATTGCCATTTGGACAACTGCTTTGCTTCTAGCTTCCTCTTCAATTTCTTCTGCTTTTTCACGAAGGATTTCCATACCTACTACTGTCGCACCGTACTCAGCCAAAATAAGGTCATCATCATGGAACTGCTCTTGAAGTCTTGCAAGAATTAATGTTCCAAGTCTTTCTCCTCCGCCGATGATTGGGACAATAGTCGTCAATCCTTGGTTGAAAAGCTCTTTGTTTTCGATTGGGAATGCTGTATATTCACTTTCCACATCAAGGTTGCTTGAAGTAACTTGAATATTGAAGAGATTATTTGTGTACTCTTCTGGGAATTGGCGGTCTTCCAGCATTTTAATCATGCGGTCGTTTTCAATTTGCTGGTTGATAGCAAATCCTAACAGCTTCCCTCTTCTGCTCACTACAAATATGTTTGCCTCAATTACTTCGCTTAATGTCTCGGACATTTCCTTGAAGTTAACTGGTTTTCCGGCAGCTCTTTGCAGCATCGCATTAATTTTTCTCGTTTTTGACAATAAATCCATTTTCTTTTTCCTCCTATTAACTAAAACCGAAACTATCATTTATTCTTTATCTAATGGCTGGAGCATTTGTCTGCTCTCATCATTGTAGGAGTATTTTATTAACAATATAACACTGACTTAAAGAATAAATTGACTTAAATCCTTATTTCTTGCAATTGCACCTAATTTTTCTTCTACATATTGCGGTGTAATCATAATTTTATCCATCGTAATTTCTGGTGCTTCAAACGATAGATCCTCGAGCAATTTCTCAAGAATTGTATGAAGCCTTCTTGCACCGATATTATCTGTATTCTGGTTCACTTCGTAAGCCACTTCAGCTATCTTACGTATAGCATCGTCAGAAAATTCAATTTCTATACCTTCAGTTTGTAATAATGCTTGATATTGCTTAATCAATGCATTATCAGGTTCTACTAAGATACGATAGAAATCGTCTACTGTTAGCTTGCCAAGCTCTACACGGATTGGAAAACGGCCTTGGAGCTCAGGAATTAAATCAGAAGGCTTTGAAATATGAAAAGCACCTGCAGCAATGAATAGTATATGGTCTGTTTTCACTGAACCATATTTCGTTACAATCGTAGAACCTTCTACTACTGGAAGAATATCACGCTGAACTCCTTCTCTCGAAACATCAGCGGAGGACCCTCCATTACTCTTGCTCGCAATTTTATCGATCTCATCAATAAAGATGATACCCATCTGCTCAGCCCGGACGACTGCCTCTTGTGTAACTTCATCCATATCAATCAGCTTTTGAGCTTCTTCATTCGTCAGGACAACCCTTGCTTCACGAACTGTCAGCTTTCTTTTTTTCTTTTTCTTTGGCATGAAGCTGCTTAACGCGTCCTGCATATTCATCCCCATTTGCTCCATGCCTGAGCCTTGGAGCATATCAAACATAGACGGCTGCTGTTCATCGACTTCAACAGTGATTACTTCGTTTTCAAGCTCGCCAAGTGCCAATTTTTCTTTTAGCACTTTTCTTTTTTCATACCTGCTTGATTCTTCTACAGTAGGCTCCTCTGTTTGAGGTTCAGCATTTCCGCCGCCGCCGAAAAGCATTTCAAGTGGGTTACTGTAATTCTTTTGCTTTTTGGCTGCTGCAGGCATCATTAAATCAACTAGGCGGTTGTTCGCTGCTGCTTCTGCTGTTTCTTTTACCTGAACCGTCTTTTCTTCTTTTATAATTCGTACAGATGTTTCCACCAAATCTCTTACCATTGATTCAACATCTCTGCCGACATAGCCAACCTCTGTGAATTTAGTTGCTTCCACTTTAACAAATGGAGCACTAACTATTTTCGCTATGCGCCTTGCTATCTCCGTTTTACCTACACCAGTAGGTCCCATCATCAGGATGTTTTTCGGGCTGATTTCGTCCCGAAGCTTTTCATCAAGCAACCCGCGGCGAAAACGGTTTCTTAATGCAATCGCAACAGCTTTTTTGGCATCCTTTTGTCCAACAATATATTGATCAAGACGTTCTACAATTTGACGAGGTGTTAAGCTTGTGTTCTTATTCATCAAGTAATCCTCTCCTTATAATTCTTCTACGATAATATTATTGTTCGTATATACACAAATATCGCCAGCGATTTCAAGAGCTGCTTTTGCTATTTCGTACGCAGAAAGATGTTCGCCTGAGTATTGTTTAAGTGCTCTTCCAGCAGAAAGGGCGTAGTTTCCTCCAGACCCAATCGCCAAAATTCCGTCATCTGGCTCAATTACTTCACCTGTTCCTGATACAAGCAGTAAATCAGTTTCGTTCATAATGATGAGCATCGCTTCAAGCTTTCGTAAGATCTTATCGCTTCTCCAAAGTTTCGCAAGCTCCACAGCTGCTCTTTGCAGATTCCCATTATACTCTTCCAATTTCCCTTCGAATAGCTCAAATAAGGTAAAGGCATCGGCAACTGAGCCTGCAAAACCTGCTATCACTTTTCCGTTAAAAAGTTTTCTTACCTTCTTGGCAGTATGTTTCATCACGACAGCATTGCCGAAGGTTACTTGGCCATCAC
>Ga0209463_1000032_pt1 | contig 118834 bp, 146 predicted proteins | sample AgamicMgSfrz_FD_187169 | JGI IMG/M metagenome (GOLD analysis project Ga0209463, IMG submission 187169) | Agave microbial communities from Guanajuato, Mexico - Mg.Sf.rz (SPAdes) (version 2) | ecosystem: Host-associated > Plants > Phyllosphere > Phylloplane/Leaf | place: Guanajuato, Mexico... | reverse complement strand
TTGTTGAAACTCAATATTATCTGAATACATAAATGTCACCACCCAGTCATATATAATTGTTCACCGTATACTTATGAAGATTTTAAAAGTCAAGATTTTGGTATTTTTTGTACAACTAGCTGTTTTCGACTTTTAAAATTGTCATAAATTCATTAGAAAAGTTTTTTACGTTTTTTAAGAACAAGGGTATTTTTTATACCAATTTAGCCCAATTAAATATAAAATAGTATAGCAGTAATAAATTAACAATTCGAATTGAGGTAAGCTATGAAGAAGTCATTATTTTGTTTATTTATTTTTCTTATTATATTTAGCGGTTGTAGCAAGAAACTACCAATTTATAAGTTAGAAAAAAATACTGACAGTATAACTATTAACGGCAGTGATTATGCTGTCCATAAATTAAAATATAAGAACCAATTATATTTATCCGAACCCGAACAAGACGTCATACCTAATAAATACAGCAAACTAAAATTAGGAAAACAAATTGGAAGAACGAAGGACGATTTACAAATTTACGAGGTGAAAAACGATGAACAGCGATTAGCGTTAAAAGGCCTTATGTTTCCTGAAACTTTTTTTAAAGTAAAAAATAGAACCAACAAAAAAACTCGCTAATTAATTAGTGAGTTTTTCTTACCCAAACAAAGTTACATCTTCTTATATTATTTAACAATCATATTTGTAGTCTGATCCTTAATATAAATCATCGCTTTTTGAATGCCGCTTAATAAGAACTTAAAACCAGTTGGTATCTCAATACTTGCTTTTCTGCTGTTCAAGAATAATTGAACATCATTAATCAGCTCAGGATAATATTCTTTAATATCTATTAAATTCAAAATTGAATAAAGCACTTGGCTACTGTTTATCTTAGCGAATACCTCATTAAACTTAACATTAAGACTCGCCCCATTTATAAAAATTAACATTAACATTACGTACTTTTCTTCCTCAGCATATCTATGAAGCAAGACAAAAAACTCTTCATAATTCTCTATACTTCTTTTTACTAATCCTTCTGAAAGTAAATAAAAAGATTCCCAATTAGAATCTGTCTTCTTCATTTCCATTGCCACGTTTACTGCTTCCTGTAATAAATCCATTCTTCCTCCATTAACTAAAAAAGAGGCCGTAAGCCTCTAATACATTTCCTTAAGATACTTTTTTAAAGCAATAATTAATATGTACTAATTGCCGCGAACTCTTCTAGGAACGCTTTTTGTTTCATCAAGCTATTAATTTTTTCTTGAATACTTACACGATCTACATTAAAATCATCTATTGTTTTTTCATATACTTCTTGATCCGCTTCAACAACAAACACTGTATCTTCTGAACCTTCATATACTTTAATTATCTTTCCAGTTATATTTTTATCTTTAACTTTTACATTTAATCCAATAATCTCGTCGTACAATCCGTACACCCACTTTATGTTTTTTGCTAAAAAAAATTATATCATAAATTACATAAATGAATTAAAAAAATTTTTGGTATTTTTTCTAAATCTTAAATTATGGATTATCCTCTTATAAATAATATAAGTATAAAAAGGTGGAATTCGTTATGAATATAACAAAACTTACAGAAAAAGAAAAAACAAAAGCACTTGTTAACATTAAAACACTTGAAAATGAAGTGAGAAAATTAGCTGGTGACCCTCACAATTCTGTATCCATTTCTGAAATGGAGAATTTTTTAGGTAAATATAACATTGAACCTCAAAATGTTATTAAATTTAGTACCACACTCCAAGAAAACCTTTGTTATCTTTTCTTCACTTTAAATGGTATTAGTTATTATGCTTTGGGACAAGTTTATTACGATGAGTACGTTGTCTTTATTAATAAACCTCCATTTGAATGCGAAGTATTCTCCGTGTTCTCTAATGATTTGCTAGTTGTCATAAACGAACACAACGAAGAAATATTAAAAGAGCTTAACGAGACCTCAAAACTAATAAAAAATAATAACTTTTCTTCATAAACTTAAATTAAAAAAAGCACATCAATTAATTAGATGCGCTTTTTCTTTAGCCTACTCATTTAATTTTACAATAGCCCTTTTTATTCTATTAATTATTTCTTCTTGTTCCCCTGATTCATCTAGCACATCTTGCTCATTTAAATTTAGTAGCACTTCTAATAAATACAAATGATTACCCTTACTAAGTTTAGCCCACTTAAATAGCCCCTCATAAGTATAATACGTTTTATCAGAGGCATCCCAATCCTTACAGTAGGAATCATTATACCACGTATGTTCTACAGATCTTTTTATTTGTTCTTTAGAGATATCCGATAAACTTTCATATAAATGATTACCAGCACTTCGTTTTTTAGGCATCTTTATTTTCACTACTTCTTTTTCTTTTTAATTTAAACCTTCTTACAAACATTTTATTCTTAATAGGAAACTTTGGTTCTTTTTCTTTTATATAACGGACTGAAATAAACAATATATAAATACTAAGCGCTATATAAAATAAAAGAGGTACGTGTTTAAATTCCGCTCTAGCAAACAAATAAAACATATAGAAGATGAATAAGGTAATTAGCACACTATTCTTAGGTAGTCCTACCTTTTTAAAGCTAGGAAGCTTAATTCTGCTTACCATAAGAATACAAAGCAGGTAAAATACAATTATAAATATCCATAAAGCAATGTCTTTTTGAAATAGTACTAAAAATGTAACTACACCGCCCGCTAAAGTAATCGGAATGCCTTTAAAATGCTTCAATGATTCTTCTTGAGAAGTGATATTAAACCTTGCTAAGCGATAAGCCCCAAACAGCGGAAAAGCACCCGCCATTATTAAACCGTATATATCAAAATTAATAAAATAGGAATAAGCGGTTAAGTAAGCTGGAGCCACCCCAAAAGACACAATATCAGCTAATGAATCTAACTCTTTGCCAATTGGATTAGAGACTCCAAGTATTCTTGCTATTCTACCATCGACTGCATCTAGCATTATGGCAATAAATATTAGTATTGTGGCACTTTTTAAGTCCCCATTGATTGTATAACTAGTTGATAAAAACCCGCAAAACAGGTTTCCAAAAGTAAATGCGTTTGGTATATGTTTTTTCATTAGTCACTTCCTTATTAAAAATAAGTCCCTTAATAACAACCTACATTGTATTTTTTCTTCTGATCTATTTTCAATATTAGTGTTTAATTTAATTGGAATACTAAATCCCTTTCTGCTATTATTAAATGGTTTTCATAGGAAAAGGAGTTATACCAGCAAATGACATCTATACAAACTCAAATTTTAGACAAGATTAACGAATACTCTACGATTATTATTCACCGTCACGTATTCCCCGACCCTGATGCATTAGGTTCTCAGTGTGGACTTCAAAAGATAATTAAAGAGTCCTTCCCTTCTAAGAATGTTTATGTGGTTGGAGAGGAAGTAGAAGAGCTAAAATTCATTCATCGAATGGACATTATTTCAGATGATACATACAAAGATGCTTTAGTTATTGTTTGTGATACAGCGAACCTTCCTCGTATTTGCGATAAAAGGTTTGAACTTGCTTCGTTCCTAATTAAAATTGATCATCATCCTGACCTTGAACCTTACGGAAACCTTTCTTGGGTTGATACTTCTTATAGTTCAACAAGTGAGATGATAATGGATTTATTCTCAGAGCATAAACACATTTTACAACTTAATGCTGAAGCTGCTAGACTCTTATATATTGGAATAGTTGGCGATACAGGAAGATTTCTATACCGTGGCACTACGACACAGACAATGAAGTATACTGCAGAATTAATGGAATATAACTTCAATCCTCAACTTATTTTTAGCACTCTATATAAGAAAAATAAGAATACCGCCAGACTACAAGGAACTCTTTTATTAAATTACGAATACTCTAATAACGGAGTTGCCTATTTTAGAATGACAAAGGATATACTAGAGCAGTTTAAAGTTGATAGAAATACGGCTGGAAACCTCATAAATACTCTAGCCGATATTGAAGGCAATAAAGTATGGGTTCTTTTTATTGAATACCCAGATAGTATTCGTGTAAGAATTAGCTCTGCTGGTACTGTTATAAATGATGTCGCATATCGATTTAACGGAGGCGGCCACCCTCTTGCCGCTGGTGCTACGGTATACTCTTGGGAAGAAGCAGATGCGCTAATTAGAGCGTTAGACGCAACTTGCAGAGAGCAACATATAAACAACAGGATTTAATTATTACTTTCATTTACATACTATTTATACATATAAAAAATAGAGTTAGATATTATTAAATATACCCTTAAACAAATAAAGCTAAAAACCCAAATGTGGTTTTTAGCTGTACTTAATTGGATACAAATGTTCATTTTCTATCACTACTGCTTCTCCCGTTAATAACAATAGTGTTCGGTCCACTACTTTCTTAGGCAGTTTAAGCCTATCTTCTAAAATTGATATATCGTTTTTACTTTGTCTGAATAAGATAACTCTACTAGCAGCATTCAATATTTCACATAAGTTGCTCGAGAGATCTGTAAGACTCTGAACAGAAATTAATAACTCTGTTTGGCTAGAAGATGCCCCGCTGTTTAATATTAGAGTTTCGAGTAAGTGCTCATCTCTCAAAAACAAAAATCCTTCGTCTACCACTAGCAATGTTGGTTCTGGATCTATCCTCATTTTTCTTTTAATGGCAACTAGATAAGAATAAAGAGCCGCTAATGAATACATCCCATTTGTATAAATTAAATTAAGGTTATTTTTTAAATCTAGACCCATATTCTTTTTCTCAAAATAATTGGAGAGATTTTTATCTTCCAGAAATAAATGAGAGTATGTTTTAAACTCTTCATATAAATTTTTACTACGTTCTTTTATTACTTCACAAAATGTACTAAAACATAAGTGATTAGATACAAATTTATAGTTAGGTTTATATCTTTCTCTTGTTATTCCCACACTCTCATACATCTCTAATATAGTGCTCATTAGCTGAACTTTTTCTACATCACCCATATTTCTTTCTAATAACAATTTAAGAAATACAAAAAGCTCTTTACAATGGCAATCAAATAAATAGGCGTAGTAATCACCCGCCTTAAAGTGAGATGGGTAAAAACCAAACATATTAATTTCTACTACATTATTAACCACTATTAAATTTCCTTTAAGTTCTTCACATAGGGAGCCAAAATCATTTGTATGTTGAATAATATAAGTTTTATTAGTAGGTATCTTTTTTTTCATAATTTCTCTTATAGCATATGTTTTCCCTGAACCCACCATACCTGATAACAAAGTCATCTTATTAAAGTATTTATGTTGTTGACTTCTGACAGAACTCAAAGATTTCCCCTCCTTTTATCCCTCTATATATTTCGTTCTGCTATTATAAAGACCTTGTTCAACTTAATCAATCAAAAGTTATCCTATTATTTAAAACTTAGTAAAGAACAAAATAAAAAACCCACTACATAGCGAGTTTAAATGAGTACATTGTTTATCGGAACAAAAGTTTATACCATCCTATTATTGCAATCCATAAAGGTACGCTAATAAGTGTCCCCCAGAAAAGACCTACAAAGAAATTCCCCTCTTTTTCCTCATTATCTTCCATATGAGCAACACCTCTCGTTTTTTATACTTGGCTAACTTATATTTCATTCAATCCTGTCATAACAAGTCTTAATCGTTAATTTCCACGCTAAAAAGGCGATGTATATTTAAATACATCACCTTTTCGTTCTTGCTTTACTATCTAAAAATTATACTTAACCCATTCGCAGAAAGTTCATTTCATAAACTCTTTTTATTTCTCTAGCAGTTTCAATAGCTTGTTTAAATGTCGTTTTGCTCGACATCATTCTTTCTCCTTTTTTTTGCCCGCTGTAAAAAAGGTTTTCTCCCCAGCAATAAAAAACTTGATACAAGCTAGAATTCTTTTCTCTAATTTCATAATATGCTCCGTTATTCAGTTCAATCCTCATTTCCGCAACCACCCATATAAAATTTCCGTTAATTAGTTAGTAAAATATCATTTTCACACATATTTTTAAAAAAACCGCAACAATAGATGCTTTTATTTAAAAGCATCTACTTGTATCTACTTATACAGTTTGCAGTTCAGCTACAGCTAAACCTAATTCTGCTCTTAGTTCATTTTTTACTTCTTCACTTACATCTTTACCTTCAAGTAGTTTTCTTATTTCTTTAGCAGCTACTAACAATTTTTTAATATCACGAACAGTGTTGTTGGATTCACTATTCCCCTTGGTAATAACCGTTTTACTTACTGCTTTATTATTTATTGTTTTTTCAATTTTACTACCAACTTTAACTTTATCTATGCTAGTCGGTCTTTGCTTACCGTTAACTACTGAACCAGGAATAATCATTTCAATTTTTCTCTGTTTTTGTAAACCTGAAGCAATTTTCTTCGCCTTTGCAGCTAACTCTTTTTTCTCTTCAAGATGAAGCTTTTCTCTCATTTCAGCCATATAAGGTTCAATGATTTCTGAAAGCTGATTTTTCAACTGTGTAGTAGGATACACATTCCCTTTTAGGAAGTTCATATTAATTTCTTGATCTAATTCACTTTTGCAATTAATTTCAATTCTTAGACGGTTTTTCTCGTTATGTTTTTCACCAAAAACGTTATGCCAATTAAGCGCTTGTCCAACCAATCGGCCTTCTCGATAGAAATAAATACCTTGATTTGTTTGGTTCAAAGGTAATTGAACATCTTTTCCGTCAATTTTTTTACCTTTACTATTGTGATCTGGTTTAGGCAGAACAGTAGCAGACACCTCAATAGAAGTATTTTTTATTTGTTTAGTTTTAGATGCACTATATTCAACAACATAGTGATCTCTCTCTGCAACCACAAATGTTTTCTTATTTTCTCTCATTAAAACATCAATTGCTTCAATCTTTTCACCTTTAGCAGGAACATCATTTACAGTAAAAGCAATACCTCTTTTGATGAAATTTTTATATGTTAAACCAATGAATGATTGCATTTGTCTAACAAAAGTTTGATGTGTAACATCTAAACGGTCAGCATTTTTAATAACAATAATAGTTCCTGAACGCTGCCTTCTTCCTAGTTTACTTTTAAAGAATGAAGTTTCCTCTTCATTAGCAAGTCGTACCGTTGTTTTAAATTGACCCAATTGTTCCATTTTATTAATGTTGTACTCACCGTAGAGCACTTCTCCAGAAGCTTTTTGAGTAAAGATTTCAAATTGAGTACTCAAACTTAAAGCTGCAGTTTTCATACCCATTCCGTACTTACCTAATTGATTAATTCCAAGTTTAAGTTCTTTAGCAAGAGTTAATGAACCTCTTAACGTTGCATCGTTCATTCCTTTACCGTTATCAACAATCATAATATTAGATTTATTTCTGTCATTGTTGTATACATACAAATCTATTTCATTAGCACCAGCATCTATAGAGTTATCAAGAATTTCGCCAACCGCTGTATTTAAATTTACTCCTGTTGCTCTTAAAACGCTTAATAATCTTACATCTGGAGTTACATCTACTAGTCCTCTGTTCATTCCAATTCCACTATCTTGCATAATATGTATATCTCTCCTTAAAGTTCTTTATGTCAATATCTCTTTTATGTTTTTTACCGAATATTTTTTTCATCTGTTTTTTAGTATATAAAAATAGAATTATCTGCGCAAGCCTATTTTTTCTAATAATTTTACCTTTTTGTATTTTTTTGTTTTTCATTTTCTTTATTCAATGCCTCTGCCTCCTATATTTAGTATGTATTCATCTATATAAGGAATATTTAAGGACTTTTTTTATTACTACTCAATGCTATTTATGATTCCAAAAAAAAGTGAGGTGATATAGTAAATGATTACAGCATCAGAAAAGAATTGGTTAGTTACTCTTTTGTTATGTTTCTTTTTGGGAGGATTAGGAGCTCATCGCTTCTTTGTCGGAAAAATTGGTACTGGCATTGTTATGCTAGTGACTTTAGGTGGCTTTGGTATATGGTCTTTAATTGATCTTATCGTTATTATCATTGGTAAATTCAAAGATAGTGAAGGTAATTTAATTAAATTCGAATAATTATTTCAAAAACAAAAAGACCTTTCTACTTGCATTAAAGCAGTAGAAAGGTCTTTTAAATACATTTTGTATTATTAATTAGTTATCAGTTAACTCTACAATAATTTTCTTAATTGGACTTCCTTCTTGATTATCAGCAGTATAAGTGTGTCTAGCCGTGCTTAAATTATCATAAACTAAATGGTACCCTTCACTATCATTTGTTTCTTCTAAACCAAAAGCTGCATAAATCCCATCGCCATCATATACCTTTTTAACAGTAGCAAAATCTTTATAATAACTTGCAGCTTTGCTACCTGTAATAGTTACTTTATAAACCTTACCGTCTGCGCGAGACATTGAATAAATTGCATCACTATATTGAAAGTCTGCACCATTTGATGAAGTAGTAATAGCGATTGGTTTACCAAACTTAGCAATTAAATCTTCAGGTAGGTAGTGGAAATGCAAGTTGTCGTCTGAACCGCCAACTTCAATATTTAAATACTCACTATAAATATCAAAGTTACCTAATGTAGCAGTAGTATTATTTTTATCTGTATCCGATGAATCGTCTTGTGAACTATTATCTTGTTCAGCTTTTTTGTCAGCATCTGCAGTTTTTTCTTTTGAAGTATCTTTCTCTGTTGTTGCTGGCGCATCTTCATCGATAGAGAATTCTTCTTCAAAATCATAAACTAATTTTGTATTTGTAGCACTGATACCCACTGCACTTTGAACCTTACCATTTTTATAAATACGGAATACATAAGCTTTTGCACCATCTGCATCAAGAGACGTTACCGCACCATCGTATTCTGCTTTATCGCCATTTACACTTGCAATAATCTTAGCCTCGTCCTTTGTTAAATTAAGATCTTCATTCTCTAAAGATTTTGCTTTCCAATAGTTAAGCTTCCATTTTCCATCTTCAAATAAGTATGTAAATTCCCACTTGCTTCCCATATTTAAAAAATCTGTTGCTGGTTCTAAAGCGACAATATTTAATTTATTACCATTCTGCTCATATGAAAAACGAACATCCATATTTAGTTCTGGTTTAAAATGCTCATCACATTCACAGTAGTATTTTTTAGCAAGTGACTTAAGGTCATTATTAATGAAGCTTGATGTAGCATATGGAGTTAATTTAGGTGATAACTTACTGAAATCTGCTGGATTTGCATTACCCCATCCATACTGATCACCAGCTTTATTAAATGCTGAGAAAATAGCATCCATATTATCAGTTAATAAGTTTTTGATTTGCCCTTCCTTTAAAATAGCAGGCGTGTCATCACTACTACTTTCTTGTTTACTGCTGTCATCGCTACCTCTTGAACTAGAATTTGAATTTCCCTCTTCTGAAACATTTTCTTCATTTTTAGTCGGTGTTGTTTCTACGCTGTTTTTTCCTTCTGTAGCATTAGTATCTTTTTCTTCTTCCTTATGTATAACTTGTTTACTCGTTTCATCTACACTGACAGATTTAGATGTCTCGTCATTTCCAGATGAACATCCCCCAATACCTAATGCTAGTACTCCAGACATAATTCCAAGTGCAACTTTCGACATATTTTCTCCTCTTTCCTTTGTCTTTTCCTTTGAACAAGAGTTCAAAAGTACTTGTGTATTAGTTATTATAAACAATTTTTTGGGCATAGGCCCAAAAAAATCTTCATTTGTTAACTTTTTTATAAAAAAATAATTAAATTATTTCAATATATGCAATAACTATACATTTTTTTACTAAAATGCTTATATAAGGTTCATATTAGGTGACTTCAAGTTACCATTTTTTATACAAATATACATTTTATATTTCATTTACATACTGTATTTTTATTTATTGTATTGACCTTTGCTTATCCAAATATTATAATTGATAAATATTTCACTTAGTAAACTATTTATCTATAAAGTAATTCTCTTTCTTTTTTGAAAATCTATTTGACACTTTTCAATTTTAAAATATAAGACAAGAAAACAGTGTTATTTTATAGAACAAAAGGAGTTGTAATTTATGAATAATAAAATTAAAGAATTATATACTAATCTTCCAGGAGAACGTAAGGAATTAGCAAAATTAGCGGAGCATTACGAAGCAGCAATTACAGCATTAGAAGAACAATACAGAAGAACTGTTGCTATTGATGCGTTAGCTGGAATAAAACCTAATTTAGAAGAACAAGCAATGTTTAAAGAAACATTGTACAACATAAAACGAATTATTATCTCTGAATTGGAGAAAACAGTAGCAGACATCCAACATCGCGGGGATAAAAACTGGACAAAATATTATAAAGACGGTGTAATTTAAAGAGCTAAATAAGCTCTTTTTATTTTTGCGAATTCTGCATACTTCATCACATTATAAAAAGAACCTATTATCGTGACAAATCACCGCTATCTATGCTAAAAATTTTCTAGCGAGGTGATTCCTGTGTTTAAGAAGCTAGCATTTTCTTTTAAAACAAAATTCTACCCAATTAAAGCTAATATTAATTCTAAAGGCGAAAAGATATATCATTGTCCGGAAGGCAGACTGTACTATTCTGTTAAGCCTGTTGATTATTTTAAAAATGAAGAACAAGCAGAAAAAGCTGGATACCGAAGATCCAAAATTTAAATATTGCTATATATACTCAAAAACGAGCCGATGTAAGGCTTATTTTTGAGCATTTTCTCTAATTGATTATCTTATGCATATTTGGTTCAAATCAGTCCACCTTATTAAATAACTAAGAACAATGTCATAAAAGGATAAGGAATGTAAAATGATCCTCTTAATTTTAACTACAATTTGTTCAGTCCTAATCGTTTTGCTTATACCAAAACGCTTAACCGGTTTTGAAATATATGTGACTTCTCTGTTCGCAGCAACATTTGGAGCGATGGTTGATATGTTCCTAGATGTTAAACTTAACTGGTATGGTTTTTTAAGCAAAGGTATTGATTGGTCATACTTATTTATTTTCTTTGTTATTTATCCAGCCGCTAGTACTATTTTTCTTAACTTTTTTCCGTTTAAAAAAACCTGGTCAAAAAGATTAATCTATATCCTATTCTTTTCGGTTATTACTACTGTATTTGAGTTTATAGCTTCAAAATATAGCAACGTTTTTTATCATAATGATTGGAAACTTATATATTCAGCAGTTTGTTATCCCTTTATCTATTTAATTATGGCCTTACACTTTAAATATGTCAGAAGCAAAACTAGCCATTTTTAAAAGAGTTTGTTCAAAATACTTACTGCTAAACCACTTCACAATATAACTTTACAAATACACAAAAAGCCCCCATAAAAGGGCTTTTTCATTGTTCATATACTATTTAAAGGTGCCAAGCATTCCTCGACATCGTTTTTGGGCGAATTAACAACAGTCGATACAGGATATACCTTCATTCTTTCTGCAGGAAAAGGAACTAACAATGATTTAAGATATTCCGTATCTTCCATTTGAGGGTTTAGCCACAAATCATATACGTCTTCTTCAAGAATTACAGGCATTCTATCGTGGACTTCTTCTGTAACCTCATTCGGTTTTGTAGTTATAATAGTACAAGTATAAAGCGGTTCTTCTCCTTTATTCCATTGCTCCCACAGTCCCGCAAATGCAAACGGCTTCTCGTCCTTCATTACAAATCTATAAGGTTGCTTATTCTTCCCTTCTTTTTTCCACTCATAAAACCCATCAGCCAGAATTAAGCAACGCTTGCTTTTAAAAGGTCTCTTGAAGCTCGCCTTCTCATCAACACTCTCACCTCTTGCATTGATCATTTTATAGCCTATTTTAATATCATCTGCCCAGTAAGGAACCAGTCCCCATTTCATTGTTGTTCCAATTCTTTTTCCGCCATCAGAACCTAACGTCAAAACTTGTTGAGATGGAGCTATATTAAACCTAGGATTTACTGTGAATTCACCATTAAAATCAAAATTAAACTGTTCTTGAAGCCTCGCTATATCCGTTGTTAAAGAAAAACGTCCACACATATTTTCACCTCATCTTCTTTGATTTCCTCCTTATGCTCTTCTACTACACTTCTTATTTCCCCTGCTTAGCATTGAAATACTGTTTTAAACTAAATTTAAAACCACCTAGCCTACTGCTAGATGGTTTTTCTTATATACTCACACTTCTTTTAAGTCATTTTCACATCCTTATTTAGCGATATAAAGACTGCTATTTTGTTGGTACCCACCTTTTTTTAGTTTTTCTTCTTCTTTGTGTACCTACTAGTAAAAGACCAAGTTTAACAATTGTTTTCCTCGTTAATAAATACACTACTACTATAGGCAGTAAGAATAAAACATAATATTGTTCTGTATGTTCCACCCAATCGTATAGATAGGAATCCTGTACATACTTTATGATAAACATATGAAAAAGATATACAATTAGAGTGATTGATCCTATTTTTGTAATAGTTAATTGTTTTTTGGGAGCAATTGATAAGAAGCCATATGTAGCCGCTACCATAAATATATAAGCAATAGCTCTATTTAAAAAACCATACTTAGCGGGACCTTCACTTATTTCACTGTACGGTATCCTTCCATACAACCACTCTTTCCAATTTATATCCCCTACCCAGTAGACAATTACAAAAAGCGACCCAAGTACTAACCAAGATATCGCAACATTTCTCTTTATCTTTAATTGGGTAAAATGTTTTTCTTCAAGGATATAACCCACAAGAAAAAAAGGGAAAAAGAAAAATGTTCTAGCAAGCGTTAATGTTTCATTCACATTCCCAACGTACCCTACCACTAATGAAATTAATATTGATAATATTAAACCTGTCTTATTTTTCGGAAAAATAAATAGAAGTAAATTCCAGCAAAACATACTTATTAAAAACCACAAAGCCCAGCGCGGCTCCAAAAATGTTAAGTCTAATTTGTCACCATAAACCTCTGTATAGTAAAAAGTATATATAACCTGGAATATTACATACGGTATTAAAAATTTCTTTACTAATTTCCATACATCACTTTTTGTTTTAATTACTTTTGAAAAATACCCCGATACTAGTATGAATGCAGGCATATGAAAAAGATAAATAAACATATATATACTTGCAATCCATTTGTTTTCATCAACCGCTTCTGACAATGTATGTCCTAGTACGACCAATAAAATCAAAACTGCTTTCAAGTTATCAAAATAAGGATTCCGTGACATAGTTCCTCCTAATACAAAAGTATTACGTTCAACTTCTAAAATGAACTTCCTTTTCTTTTATGTTAAGCACGGCTTTTTAAAAATCGCGTATATACTTGTTCCCTTCTTTTCTTCCTCTTAAAAGTTCGTGAACACACTTACATCACAACATTAATATTAAAACTGTTTATTATTTAAATTCCCTTACCATTTTTAGTGATTTGCAAAAAGTAGACCTATATGTAATTCTGTACACTTAGGCCTACTTTAACACTTATTTATTTTGCTAAATTTTCTAGCTCTACTTGAATCTTAGCATCAATATTTCTCTTAGCTTCATTTAGTTCTTGATCAGCTTTCCTAGTCAGCTCATCTTTCTTTTGCTTAGAAGCATTATTTGCAGTCGTCTCTAGGTTAGATGTCGTTTCTTTATAATAATTATCCAACTCTTTTTCATTACGTTGAATTAATTGCTCTTTATGCTTTTTAACATCTTCACTAATTGATTTCACATTTCTATTTACATCGCTTGAAATTTGATTAATAATAGCAGCCTCTTTTTCATCAGTTTTTTGTTTAATTTCAGGGAACACAGCTGTATATAGCTTATCTACACCTTTAGTAATCAATGCATTCCACTGATCTCCATAAGCGGCATAAACTGTAGTCCCCATTGAGCTAACAACAATTGTACCGGCCAAAACTAATCCAGCGGCTTTCTTGCTTACTTTGATTTTTTTCATAATTATTCTCTCCCTAGAATGTAAAAGAAAGCGGTCGGTTGCACTAATAGCTCCACAAGATCCAAGTGCCCACATATAGACCTTGCTTCTTCACTCCCTCTTATGAGTTACTTTCACTCACTCTTCCTTCATTGCACCTACTCGTATGAATACCTCTTATTTTTAATAAAAGCAGATGTTATATATCTGAAGTTCAAACAGCACTTTTTCTTTTACTATCCATCTATTTACTTTCTTTTCAGCATTCCAATGGACTCTTTTGTAATTTTCCATCCACCTAAAAATATGATAATTGATATAACAATGCTTGCGATTGCATCAATAAAAACCAAGTCATAAAACATTATTAATAGGCTTACTACTATCGTAGAGATCGAACTTAATAAATCCGCTATAATATGTAACATTGCTGCCCTAACATTAATATTTTCTTTCTCTCCTTTTGAAAGGATAAAGGCAACAATTAGATTAACAACAAGTCCAACGACAGCCACTATAAACATTTCTTTACTAAGAATTTGTTGGCTACCATTAATAAGTCGATTAATAGCTTCATAAACGACTATAATAGGTACAATAATTAATCCAATCCCATTAATAAACGCCGCTATTGGTTCCGCTTTTTTATACCGGTTAGAAGATGTTGATGCTATCCTTACCGCTAATGCGGCAATTAATAAAGACATTCCATCTGAAGCCATATGTACGCCTTCTGAAAGAAGTGATAGCGAAAATGACCATACCCCATACGCCACTTCTAGCGCTGCAAAAATTGCAGTAAGAAGAAATGCAAGAAATAATACTTTCTTATTCCCTGTATGGTGATGGTGATGATGATTACATTTTTCTCCCAAACTCCGCCACTCCCTAAAAAATTAAGTTTTATTTTCTTATTAGCTTTTATCCTTTAAGGCGCATAAAAACAAGACCCTAGTATCTATAGATATATACTGCCAAAAACAAAAAAACTTTCTTTCAAAGAAATAGGTTTTTCTATGAATCTCAATAATGTTTTATCTTCAAAAATTAATGTTTCCATATATGGGAGTTAAGGTTAAAATTACAATTAAAGGAGAAGTGTTTATGAAGAACGTTGATAAAAAAAGCATTACCGTGTGGAACTTAGAGACACTATTTTTTACGGCTATTTATGCTGTTGTGGCTACAATTATTTTTTACTTCCTTAAAGATTACAATCTAATTAGAAAACTCTATGTAATAGTTATGGTGATACTAGTTGCAAACTGTTTTCTCGATATATGTTTAAATCCTTTCACATATCGAAATAGAAAGTACAATTTAACCAAAGAAACTTTATATATTCAAGAATCTGGTTTAACAGTACGAGAAACGAAATACCCTACAAACAGATTCTCTGAATATGGCGTGACAACGAGAAATGTAACGATTCCTCTAAGAAGGATTCAACATATTGATATGGAACAATCCCTATTGTCTAGATTATTCAATTTACATCAGGTGAATATTTTTACAGCAGGTAACTTTCAAACAATCGCCTACCTCAATAAAGAAGAAGCACATAAACTTAAAGAATCAGTTATTAGTTACATAATGGAGATGGGTGAAAAGATTAATGAATAGAAGAAGAGATAACCTCGTTGAACTCTTATACTATGGGTATACAACGATTAAAAATCAGATTATTCCTATCTCTGGTTGTATTATTTCTTTCATAGGAACAGACAACAAATTTACCCCTTACATTAGATTATTTTTCTATGGATTAATGATTTGGATATGTATCTATTCGTTCTTAAAATGGTATAACAGATATTTTAAATTTGGTGACAACATAATTTCTATTTCAGAAGGAGTCTTCACGAAACGAAGTATTGATGTCCCCTATAGTTCTGTTAAATCAATTAACACTTCTGCTTCATTTATTAAGCGCATCGTAGGTGTTTCAGACTTTTCTTTAGAATTAATTGGCGGAGATAAAATAATCTTTGTATTAACAAATAAGCAAATTAAAGAATTAAGAAATCAACTATTTAACGGTTTACACCCAGCAAAAACAAGCGAGGCAAACATTCAAAAGCTAAAACCATTACAATATTTCCTTATCTCTTTAACAAACTTTCCTACCTTTATAGCAGCACTATCAATTGCGTTTAGTATATACGGATTTATATTTCAAACTTACGGAAAACGTTTAGTAGCTGATGCGGATAGAGATCCTAGAAATACTATAGAAATTCTTGCTACATTAAAATTAGATGACATACTTAACTTGAACTTCCTTATGGTTATGGGATTGTTCTTAGGCATAATAGTTGCTGTTGCTTACTTTATTAGTTTTTTCTTTATCTATCTTACATACGGGAGATTTTCTACAACAAACGCTGAAAATGATATAACGGTAGAGTATGGAATTCTTAACAAGAAAGCATACCATATTCCTAAGTCACAGATTCGATCCCTACGAATTGGTGAGCCGCTTTTATTTAGGATTTTTGGATATGTTCAACTCAAAATTGATAACATAGGGCTAACGGAAGGAAGGTCTTCCCTTGTACTTTTACACCCGGCCGTAAAAGAAGAGGTAGCTAAAGAGATTATAGCTTCTTATATTCCCGACTTTAAAGAACAAACCATTAATTTAAGACCAGAAAAGAACACAATGTTTTCATATATACTAAGCAATATCGTTGCCCCAATTGTTACTTTTATAATTCTTTATTTTATAAGCCCTAAACTAGTGTTTATGTTTATTTTTACACTATTATATTTATTATATGGTTACGCAGAATGGCGGCATTCTGGCTTAGCATTTGATGACAAAATACTTGCACTTCAATATACAAAACGTTTACGAAAAACCACATTAATTACTTTAAAGAAATTCGTGGAAGCTACTGAAACTTCACAAACAATTTTTATGAAAAAGAAAGATGTATACCATTATGGCTTTGCTGTCTATTCGGAAGACCAAACCGAGGAATATGAATGCAGGTTTTTAAACAATTCACGAAGGCAACAATTTTTAGAATATCTAGTAGAAAAAAAGAAGCACTAACTGAAAGTGCTTCTTTTTTTCTATGTTTCTTAGTTTTTAATAAACTGCTGAGTCCAATAAATACCATAGCTTCCGCCTTTAGCATAACCTACACCAATTTGGTTGTAAGAGCTGTTAAGAATGTTTGCACGGTGGCCTGGGCTTTCCATCCAAGCTTTAACAACTGCTTCTGGAGTTTGTTGTCCAGCTGCAATGTTTTCCCCAGCGCTGGTATATTTAATTCCAAAGTTTTTCATCATATCAAATGGTGAACCGTATGTAGGAGAGTTGTGATCAAAGTAATTTTTGTCTCTCATATCTTCTGATTTAATGCGAGCCACTCTTTGAAGTTCCCAGTTCATTGTAAGTGGTTTTAAACCTTGCTTCGCTCTTTCTTTATTTGTTAATGTAACTACTTGCTCTTCAAAAGATTGTGTAGCTGAATCAACTGTAGGGATGTTAAGTTTTTGACCAGGATAGATACTGTTTGGGTTTTTAACCGAAGGGTTACTCTTAATAACCTCTGAAGTTCCTATGTGATACTTTGAAGCGATTTTCCACATTGTGTCGCCCTTTTGGACCGTGTATGTAGTTGCTGCTTGAGCAGTTAATGGTAGTGCTAATGACGCTGCTAAACCTAATGCGATAATACCTTTTTTCATTCGTCTTACCTCCACGCTTTTTTTCAACAGTGACCATTATGCAATAATTTATTAGTGGAGGTATAGAGGTAAAATTTTCATCAATAATACTAACTGTTCAGATAAATACCTTAAATTACATAATAATGATATTTTTATGTAGAAAACCCTTAAAAAAAGACATTTCAATATCTATATTTATGGTTTTGTTGGTGTGAATTACCTTGCATTAAATCGCTGCGATAAAGCACAAAAAAATATAAAAGTAGTCGGATATGCTGCATTTATAGACATTTAATTACATTTATATAAATTAATATTCACCTTCCTATGTGGTTTTTTTTCAATAAAATTCACATACTAACTCTGAGGTGATCTAATGTCTGAGTTATCTTTAGAAGATTTTAACCATTTAAAACCTAAAGAAATTCGTCACTATTTTGGCATACAACCTGTCGCTAGAATAATTAAGTATTTGCAAGAAGGGACAGCAACTCATAAAAGCGATGCTATCAGAACTATTAGTTACTGGTTACGAGGTTTAGATGTAAGAACAGCTGAAGAAGAAATCATTACAATTAGCATTGCTCTTCCTTTTTTGATTGAACAATTTCCTTTAGAAAGTGTACAAAACCGGATATTAATTACTGCATCATTTTATTTTTTGGTAAAAACACACGCTATTTTGGACGAAAAAATTGTTGATCAAATAAATGATCTTGCTAATAATGAAGAAGACTCTTTCCTCAAGAAAAAACTAAAAAGAGCTATATCTTGGAACGACTATAGTAAATCATTTATAAGTTTTATGAATGGCAAAGCTATATATATTAATTACACTAAAGAAGAAGTTTTAAAAAAAATAAAAGATTTAGAAGTATATAAGTTACCGTTACACTACAAACCTAGGCGACTAATAAAAGTTAGCGAAGATGATATACAGTGTGTATATTTTCTTCAAGAAAAAGATAATGGCTATGTCAAAATAGGGAAAACTAAAAATCTCAGAACTAAAACATTTTTCCCTTACCTAATGCCATTCGAATGGGAAGTTATTCACACCATTGAAAGCTCGAATATCAATTCTCTGGAAAAATACTTTCATCGGTTTTATAGACATAAATGTATTAACGGAGAATGGTTCAAGTTGGATGAACAAGACATCCAAGATATAAAAACATTTGAATTAAGAACCAAAAAACTTCATTCTAAAAACTAAAAAAAGGATGACCACTATAATAGCGGTCATCCTTTTTAATATTCAATTAAAAACTACTCTTTCTTTATTATATGATTACGGTCAACTGCTTGAGGAGGCTCTTCTAACCAGCCGTTTTTAATCATAATATTTGCTCCATCTTCAGCATACAAAGCAATCTCTGGAATTAAAGACGCATATTTCACACCAAGGTCTCTTCTTGGACTAGCGGACATAGATGCTCCATAGTTTCCAATACCTGCCGCTATCATTGCCGAAATATGAAACATCATTAACTTGTCTGAAAATACAGGGGAGGTTGAATTAGAAATCGAATTGTCCCAAGTCATAGGAGCAGGAAGATCTTCTTTTTTTAATATATCGCTAAATATATCGATATGCTTCTGAGCAATTTGTTTCCCTCTTAAAAAGTACTGTGTAACTTCTTTATTTTTAGATGTTTGAGCAAAAGCAATAATTAGTGCTTTTCCAACAGCATTGGTCTGAATATTATTAAAAAGCATCATAATTTCTTGAGCCGTTAAAGGACGAATATCTCCTATAAATCCAGCCAGAAAGCTCTGCTTCTCCACATAATCCACTTTATCGGGGTTTGCTATATAAGGAGGTTTTACATACGTCCCTTGTTTCAACATTAGCTTTGTAGTTAGATCTTGTAATACAACAGCTTCTTTAAGAACACTTTTAAAAAACACAATTACATCATCTCTTGTCGCAACTCCAATAGCAACACTCGCTGCAGCCATACCTAATATAGACATATATCTTAAGTACATCAAAACGAAGGTGTCAGAAAATAACCTCGGCGCGTCTTCATTAACGTCTTCCTTAGTAAATCCTATTGGCACTGGGAAATTTTCTTGTTTAAATAATTCATTTAAATTAGCTATATTTCGATTCGCAGCTTTTAGAGTAATTTCAATACTAGGCCGTACTTCCTCATCTTCAACTTTTTTCAAAAAATGACCTACGACACAAACGGTAATCTTATCATTAATGTATTGCGTCCATAATACAGCCATTTCAGCAGCTGTTAAACGAATTTTAGTCTTATCTTCCATAAAGAAAATACACCTACTTTTCTGGATATATGCTTTTAGCATTCCATAATCCACCCAAATTATTAAGCTTTAAATAGATATAAAACAGAAAAGTATTTTTTATAATAAAAAAATTTTTTTAACAAAATTCTCAAATTCCAACTATACTTTGCGTAATAATCTACATATACGGAGGAATTTATAATGCAAATAACTTTAGAAGATTTAATGAACCCAGAGGCACCATTAATAGAAAGGCTAAAATCTTTATACTATGATGGGCAATCTCTACATTTTGTAAACGAATGGGGGCAACAACTTAAAATTTACTATGCTAAAGGTGGAAGCGTAATTGATCGCAAAGAGGTTAATTACATAGCTCGCATATCAGAATTTGATATAAAAGGTCCAAATGACCTTATGTCGTTTAGCGGCACAATTTGGACCAGAGATTTTAGTTGGCTTGAACGAGTACATAAAAGATTTATGGCTGGTAAGTATCAACCTAACTATGACTGTTTTGTAAATATGGCTCTTTCAAAAAATAAAAACTATGTGTTAAGAAATGTTTAAAAAATAAAAGTTCGCTTATTATATAAGCGAACTTTTCTATTCATTTCTCAATGCATCAATTGGCTTTAATTTGGCCGCTCGATTTGCTGGTAGAATACCAAACACAACACCAATTAGCATAGAGAATAAGAATGAGGATACTACTACTGCAGGTGCTACATATGGCTCTACGTCCATCAAATTAGATATACCGTATGTTCCACCGATTCCAATTAGGATACCAATTACTCCCCCAATTGTCGTTAATACAACAGACTCAATTAAGAAAAGACTCAAAATATCTTTCCGCTTGGCTCCTATAGCTTTTCTAATACCAATTTCCTTTGTTCTTTCCGTTACAGAGACAAGCATAATATTCATTATTCCAATGCCACCCACTAGTAAAGAGATACCTGAAATACCTGCTAATAATAGAGACATTGTTTGTGTAACTGTATCCATCGTCTCTAATAGATCCTGCTGGTTCAATATATTATAGCTATTTGTATCATTCTTAAATTTCAGTTTTAGAGTTTTATCTATTGTTGAAATGGCTAAATCTACATCACCTGCACTACTAGCCTGAATATTAATCACCTTAACACCGGATGTGAAAAGCAATCTTTCAGAAGTGCTAATAGGTATTAATATCTTATCATCGTAAGAACTTAATAAAGACTCTCCCTTTTCCTCTAAAAGCCCAACAACAGTAAATGGTAATCCATTTAGAGAAATTTGCTTACCTATAGGATTTTCTTTTCCAAAGAAGGTTTTAGCCGCTTCTGCTCCAACTAACACAACTTTTTGTCTTGTATCTACATCAATAGGCATTATGTATCTTCCAGATTGAATATGAAAGTTTTGAACATCTTCATAATTTGGCGTTATACCATCAATACTCACTGTTTCCTTTTTGTTGTTATATTTTGCTTCTACGTTGCCACTTATAACAGGAGAAACCTTCTCAATACCTTCTTTTTCTTCCCAATCTAATGCCTCTTTGTAGTCAATAGAAGTCGTAGTTCCTCTACCTACAATTCCTACAGTAATTAAATTGGACCCTAAATCCTTCACTTCATCTGTAATCATCCTTGTAGAACTTTGCGCAATAGAGATAAGGGTGATAACTGAGGAAATACCAATGATGATTCCAAGCATTGTAAGGAAGGAACGTAGCTTATGTGATCTTAAGTTTTTCATTGCCATTTTTATAGCTGTAAGACCATTCACCTCTTACCACCTACTTTAACATTCGCTAACTTCCCATCTTTTATCTGAACCACTCTTTTAGCTTGGTTAGCTACTTCTAAATCGTGGGTGATAATTATGATTGTATGCCCCTGTTTATTTAACTCTTTTAGCAAAGCTAGGATATCTCTACTCGTTTTGGAATCTAAAGCACCTGTTGGTTCATCGGCCAATAAAATAGGTGGGTTTCCGGCCAGCGCTCTTGCTATAGCTACACGTTGTTGCTGACCTCCCGATAATTTTGTAGGAAGGTGATGAATTCTTTCACCCAAGCCTACCTTTTCTAAAGACTCTGTAGCTATTTTCCTTCTCTCCGCTTGTTTTACCCCTCTATAAATCAGCGGCAATTCTACGTTTTCAATAGCAGTTAATTTTGTTAAGAGGTTAAAGTTTTGAAAGATAAAGCCTATTTTTTCATTACGAATGGTCGATAGTTCATTTTCTTTAGCTTTTTCAATGGTTATACCGTCTAAAACATATTTTCCGCTAGTAGGAATGTCTAAGCATCCTAGAATGTTCATTAACGTTGATTTCCCAGAACCAGAAGGACCGACAATTGCCAAAAACTCTCCTTTTTCTATTTCTAATGACACCTCGTCTAAAGCTTTTACTACTTCATCTCCAACTACATAGTGCTTATTAATTTTCTCTAACGAAATAAGCATAATTAGTTACCCCCTTGTGTTCCCTCTGATGAACCTAGCGTTTTACTTTTTCCACTTTTACCACCAAAAATCGGGTTCACAGTTTGAGCAGAGGTCACAGGGAGAACTACCTCTTCTCCTTCTTTTACACCACTTATAATCTCAATGTAATTTTCATTATTTAAACCAGTAGTCACTTGAACATCTTTTGCCCCTTTGTCTGTTTCTACAGTAACAACCTTTTTACCATCCTTTGTTTTCACTGCTTCTACAGGAACTAGAAGAGTATTTTGTTGCTTAGAAACAACAATTTTCGCATTTGCTGTCATCCCTGCCTTTAGCTCTTTTGAATCCTTTATAGATACTTCTACGTCGAATGTAGATACACCGTTAGTTGATTTACCTTGACTTGCAATCTTTATAACTTCTCCTTCAAACCTTTCTCCAGGATACGCTCCTGCAGTAATCTCAACTTTTTGTCCTATCTTTACTTTTGGAATATCCAATTCATCAATAGCTAATGCTAATTTAAACTCTGAATAGTTTGTAATAGTACCAAGCACAGAATTTATATTAATAGCGCTACCTACAGCCGTTTCTTCCGCTACTGTTACTTCACCATCGAAAGGTGCATAAATTGATTCAGGGACTTCCTGCTTTTCTTTAAGATCTTCAATACTTTTTTCTGTACCTTTTATATCTAATTTTTGCTTTTCAATCTGATTTTCTATATCTTGATTCGAAGTTAACTGAACAACATTATCTCCTGCCGCAATCCAATCGCCAGTATTCACATTTAGTACTGACACCTCACCGGATGCTTTTGTTTTTACTTCCTTCGTTTCCCCTTCTTGATCAATCACAGCTACTGTTTGTCCTGCTTGTATACTATCTCCTGTAGATACTAAAACATCTTTAACCGTTCCAGCATAAGAAGAAAACACCGCTAAGTTCTCATTATTTTTTTCCAATGAATTCTCTAATGATTTTAAATCTATTTTTTGCTTCTCTAAACTAGCTTCTTGTTGAGCTAAATCTTGACCAAAATCTTCGCCTTCAAAAGTAACTAATAAATCTCCTTTTTTAACTGATTTTCCATCTTCTAAGAAATTCTCTTTAATTTTTCCGCTAGCCGAAGGAACAATGTTATCAACTGTCGTAGCCTCTACTACACCGTTAGCCGTAATATTAACCTGTATATCACCTTTAGAAGCAACTATTGTATGCTCTTGTTTTACTACTTCATCTTTATTTAACGTGTTATATCCTACAACTGCTACACCACCAGCAATTAATACTGATGCCGTTATAATAACTGTCTTTTTTCTCAAGCAAAACACTCCCTCAAAACAAAAAAAGGATCTATCTCAACGTCATTTTAACTACCTATTCTTTATACGCTTGTTTCCTAATTCCTGAAATTCAATATTATTAGTTAAATCCAGAAAATAAATATTGTAACTATATTTTACTTTTTTCTCCAATTCTCAATTTCCCAGCCTATAATTCATAAAAGATGCATTCATTAAGGAGAGATTTTTTATGGGACGTACTATCGTTTATCAAAGAAGATTTATATCAGTAGGTGACAAATTTATTCCTCTGTTTCAATATGGAAGCAGTAACTGTACAGAATTCTATAGAGGACGCGAGGTTTCAGAAAAAAATTGGGGCGTTCTAAACTGGGGACAACCATTAAAAATTTTGTTTTCAAAGGAAGAAATAGCAGATTTAAGCAAAATTTATGTCGATGCCGACTATTATAAATCCTACCACGTTGCCTTTAAAGTAGGCGAATTTGTTAGATGGTTTACAAATGGTACTAAGCACGCACAAACAGTTGAATATTATCTTGAACACTCAAACAGATTAACCTTTGTGAAACAGACTGAAGATGGTTATGAAGAACATAATATTTCATCATCCGAGGAGCTTTTAAATCTTATTAATGTTGTTAATGAAAAGAATCTAAAAAGGAAAGAACCCTTAAGTATGAATTTAAGATTTTGCCTAAGAGACCTAACTTTACCTAAAAAAGTGAGACAACCTAGACAAAAAAAGGAACATCCCTATTATTATATTCTTACTTCGGCAGAGGGGTATTTCATTAAACAAACGAGAGATGGTTATAAGTACTCTCCTTTTAAAGATGGAGATTCTAAAGCCAAAAAGTTCGCAAGTCACACCGAAGCGGATAAATATTTAAATAAATATCCTTATTTAAAACATCATTTAGCACCTCAATTTGTGTACGAAACGGCTATATTTTAATAATTTTTTATAAGACTATAGAGACTTAATCTTGAGTCTCTTTTTTTATTTCAATCAAGACTCTTTTCTAGCTGCTTTCTTCTTGACTGCAATGCCCAAAACATCAATGCTTACACATTTTAGAGTCAGTCTCAATTACCCAAAAGACATCTACCCTTTATTTTTTTTGCTATTTTAAAAAAACACGTATTTTTTTTACAATTTTGCTTTTGAGTATTTTATAATATGTTACACAACTAATTAATTTAAAAAATATAAGAAGCCTATTGTATATAAATATAAAAATTTAGATATCTACTCTTTTTTTTATACTTCATACATTATCCAACAAGGTACATAGCACAAGGAGAGTAATTATGAACTACGAGATTATTTATAACAGACAATTTATTGTTGTTGGAGACAGATATATCCCCTTATTTCAACACGGAAACAGTGGCCAGTTTAAATTAAGCTTAAAGGGCAAGAAAACACCTGTAAAAACGTGGAGTGTTTTTAATAAAGACAAAACTAATAAGATCTTATTTTCTAAACAAGAAATTCTTGAATTAGCAAAATCATATAACAGCTATGAGTTTTACCGCACACGAAACTCTTCTTTTAAAGAAGGTGAGTTTGAAAGATGGTTTGTTAATGGTACCAACACAGCCAAACCTATTGAGTACTTCACAGAACACGATAATACAATGGTTATTGTTGAAGTAGGTTCTGACAGCGAAAAAGAACACTCCATTACTTCAACAATTGACCTTTTAGAAACCCTTGATAATATCAAAAATAAAAGTGTAGTAATTGAAGACAGCTTAACTCAATTAAACTTCCGTTTTAACGAACAAAATTTGATTTTACCTAGACAAAAGCGCAACCGTAGCGAGTACAAGGAATACCCTTTTTATTTTGTTTTAGCTTCTAATGAAGGCTATTACATTAGAAAATTAAATTCCAAATGTTTATGTTCGGAAAGTAAAGATATACATTCTGTAGCAAGAAAATTCAAAACCGAAAAAGAAGCCGAGAAGTACTTAAAGCAATATGAAATCGTAAGAGAGAAATTTACCATTGAAAAGGTAGACGAGCCGGTTATTCTTTAAATTAAATACTTGGAGGCTATTACATAGAATGCGTTTTAATGACGAATGGTGCGATTTGTGTAGAGATAAAATGAAGGCAACTGGCGTTTTATATGGAGAAAGAAAAATAGAGATTAGCATATGTGAGCACTGCTATTCACTATGTTCTGACTGTGCCCCATACGAAAAAAAGGAAAAGTTAGTTAACTAACTTTTCCTTTTCGTTTATTTATAACAAATATCCCTGCAAGTGCAGCAATGACCAAACCAAAAATTGTATATAAACCCGTTCTGTCTTTCTTTTTGGCTTCTTCTTCCAAGGCCTTTTCATTTGCTTTATCAGCTGCTATTTGTTGCTGATTCTCAGTTTTTAACTCATTTACATCCTTTTTTAAATCTGAGTTTACTTTTACATCCTCAGGAATAGAACTTACTTCTTCATAATCTTTTACATCATCCATCTCTACTTCTTTACCATTCTCAACATTTGCATATACTGGCTGACCATTTGGTTGTGTGAACTTATAAATTAAATACGCACCAAGGGCCGTATATAAAAACTTTGATTTATTAGGCACTGGTCCAGTGTATCGGTGTTTTTTCTTGTAGTCGTCAGATGAATTCTTTGTTAATTTACTAGTCCTATTGGTATTTTGTTGATTAGAAATAGTATTGTTTTGTGTACTAGTTGTACTCTTTTGTGTTTCGCTTGTTTCCTTTTTATTCTGTGTTGTCGTATCTGGTTTAGTGAGTGAAATTTTCCCTGTGTCTTTTTTATCCTCAGAACCACTTGTTTGTTTATCTGTAGTGGTTTTCTTGGTTGTATCTGAAGTAGAAGGTTTATAACTTTTTACTCCCGATTTATAACTACTGCCGCTATTTTTCGAACTTGAACTTGAGCTTGGCTTAGAACTAGATGATTTATAGCTAGAACTTGATGAACTGTAACTAGACTTGGAGCTCGCCCCCGAACTATAACTAGACCTAGAACTCGAACTAAATCCACCCCTACTACCAGAACTAAAAGCCTGTGCGACCTGTATATTTGTCGATAGCACAAAGATAGATGATAAAACAATTAGCATTACTTTCTTCATTTGTAGTCCCCTTTTTTCATTGCTTTTTTCTTTGAATAACATTATTCCCTGAAGATTATACGTAATATATAACATATTTTCCTTATTTTATATATACGGTTGAAACCTGAAAAAGTTTCAACTAAACTCCCTATTTAAGCTCACTCTTAAACGTTAGTTCACTTGTCAAACCCAACTCCTGTGCAACTAATTGTTTAACAGCCTCAGGGAAGTCTTTTAAAGCTTTTCTAAAATGTACTATTTTCTTTTTATTCACCTTTTGTTGGAGGGCTCTAATTTTTGAGCCATTATCAAACACATTCTTAAATTCTTTCTCTTCCATAAATCTCTATTCTTTCCCAGACATTATAGAGTTCTTTTTTCACTACATAACCAAATTCTTTAAATTGTTTTTCACTTTTTCTTTCTTTTTTAGCAATTATCATTAGACTGCTACGCAGGAGGTGATACACTATGAAAAAATATCTATTAGGTGTTGCTACTGGTGTAGCTGCAGCCGTTTTAGCAGTTAAGTACAAAGAGGAAATTCACGCTTACTGCAATTCTTTATTAGCTAAGTGCAAATTAGAGGAAAAATGCAAATTCTGTTTCTGCAAAAAATAAAAAAAGCCTTCAACTACGCATATTTTATGCGAGTTGAAGACTTTTTTTATAGGTTATAATACTCTTTATATGCTGTAATCCAATTATCTTTACTTTGTTCTGATTCCGTACTACTTACCAACACTTCTTCATCTAATGGCCCTAAGTTCATCCCGTCTGTTCCGTGATACTCTAAATATTCTTTTACCCATTGTCCTACAGGCAATTGTTTACTTTCTTTTAGTTTAACTTCTGACATAAAATTAACACTCCAATTTTATTTGTTACTACTAGCATAAGCAACAATTATAATATTATCCGCCAACTTTTTCATTAAATGCTACTCATTAGAGCGTTTTCAATAAGATATCAGAATTATTTTTCATTTAGTCCACCTATTTAATTCACTTAACTTTTAACATATAATGTGTAAGCATTATTGAAAAACGTAACTCAGTAAATAGTTACGCAATACTTGGAGGATCACTTACATATGGAAGATATCTTAAAATTAAAGAATAAAAATATCGTAGTAATGGGTGTAGCAAACGAGCGTAGCTTAGCTTGGGGAGTTGCAAAATCATTGTATGCAACCGGAGCAAACGTTATTTATACATATAGATCAGATCGATCACTAAAAAAACTAACAGACATCATTAATAAGAACGACTTTCCACAGCCACTTGTTGTACAATGTGATGCTAATGATGACGCTAGTATCAAAGAAGCTTTTCAACGAATTGGTGAGTCTGTTGGCACAATCCACGGTATCGTTCACTCTCTAGCAAGCTCTAAGAAAGAAGATCTTAGAGGAGACTTTATCAATACTTCTAGAGAAGGTTATGCATTTGCTCAAGATACAAGCGCATACTCTCTTATCGCTGTAGCAAGAGAAGCTAAACCTTATATGACAGAAGGTGGCTCTATTGTTACTATGAGCTATCTAGGAGCTGAGAGAGCGGTCCCAGGATATAATGTAATGGGTGTTGCAAAAGCAGCCTTAGAATCAAGCGTTAAGTATCTATCACTTGATCTAGGAAAAGATAATATTCGTGTTAATGCCATTTCTGCCGGAGCGGTTAAAACAGTATCTGCTAAAGGTGTAGGTTCGTTCAATGAAATTCTTCACAAGATTGAAGAAGAATCTCCATTAAAAAAGAACGTTACGAAAGAAGAAGTTGGCGATATGAGTGTTGCTATGCTAAGTCACCTATCTCGTGGCGTTACTGGAGAAGTAGTATATGTTGATTCTGGTTTCAACATTCTAGGTTAATTTTAAAACCAAAAGAGCGGCTAAACACAAATTGTGTTAAACCGCTCTTTTTCATTAAGAAGCTGTATATTTCTTTAATTCTTCAATAATTTGTTTCGCTTCTTCTTTATTAATGATTAAATAAGAAAGCTGTGCTTCTCCTGCTATATATTCATCAGATTTGCCTCGAACTAATAGAGACTTTTTAATCGCAAATTCTTTTTTAAATTCGTTTACACCGAATTCAATAATACTTTTCATTTCTTTCTTCTTTGGAACATCCATTTTAGCTATGGACTCTATATTTGAGAACCATTCAACATCTTTTAAATTGCTATCAGTCTCTTCTCTTTCCTTAGCAAAAGAGTTAAAGTGTTCTAAGAAATCCTCTTCACTCTGAAATACTCGACCATCACCTGTAATAACACCTTCACTTTCTCCCATATCCATTATATTGTGAACTCGACTGTGAATGAAATTTAGTAAGCTCTCTGTATTATTAAGCACAACTCTTATGTTATTACCTTCTTCGTCACCTTTAAATTCATAGAAGAAATACTCTTCAACTTGGTTATATTTAATTTCAAATGCATATATATTATCTCCAACACTATCCGCCGTTCTCACTTTACCTTCGAACGGAACATCAAAATTATCCATTTGAAGATCTGACAACAACAAAAATGAAACTTTAGGCGTTTTATCATATTCCAACACTTGTACTCTTAAAACATCGTGATCAATCAAATCATCCAAATATTCGCACCTTCCACGCAATAAATCTTCTAACTCATAAGCAATTCGATTAAACCAACTCTCCATTTTTAACACTCCTTGCTATTAATAATTAGTAGTAATCATTATTAACTGAATTTTCTATCATCATACTCTACTAAGCATTCCTTTGATTTTATTAAAGGCTTTTATCTTTTTCTACTAAATATTTAGAAGTACTTAAGTGGTCTGACCACTCAAAAAGGAGTAACTCAATGCTAAAAAATTTCTTCACAAAAAATAAACTCATAAAACAAACGCAGGAAGTAAAATCAAAAATTATCGATAATGTTCCCAAAGGATTATTTGGCAAATGTTCTTCTTGTAACAACATTACCTATACAAAAGAGTTAAAAAATAATTTATTTGTATGTCCTACTTGTGGTCACCATATGCCTATCTCTGCAAAAGATCGTATTGAATTTCTTATAGATGCTGGTACTTTTATTGAATATGATAAAAAACTTTCTTCTAATAACCCGCTGAATTTCGAAGGTTATAAAGATAAACTAAAACAAGATATGAAAAAAACAAAAATGAACGATGCAGTTATGACAGGTGAAGGGAAAATTAACGATTTACCCGTGGTTATTGGTGTTATGGATTCTAACTTCCGTATGGGGAGTATGGGATCTGTAGTAGGTGAAAAAATTACTCGTGCTATTGAAAAAGCTATTGAAAAGAAGATTCCTTTTATTCTATTTTCCGCTTCTGGTGGTGCTCGAATGCAGGAAGGAGTTCTTAGTTTAATGCAGATGGCTAAAACTAGCGCAGCGCTTGAAAAAATGAGTAAACAAGGCCTGTTATTCATCTCTTATCTTACTCATCCTACTACCGGTGGTGTATCCGCTAGTTTCGCTTCTTTAGGCGATATTAATATTTCAGAACCAAAAGCTCTAATTGGCTTTGCTGGTAGAAGAATAATTGAACAAACGATTAGACAGGAACTTCCTGACGATTTCCAAACTGCTGAATTCCTACTGAAAAATGGTCAGCTTGATATGATCGTTCCTCGCAAAGAAATGAAAGATAATTTAACTACAATTCTTAAAATCCATTCGCTATAAGGAGTTATTGCTTTGACTAAAGAAACTAATGTTATCGAAGAACTAGAACAGATAGAACTGAAAATTGCTGAATTAAAAAAGTTTTCTATAGAACAAAACATTGATTTATCAGATGATATCTCTTCTCTACAAACAAAATTTAAAACTCTTCAAAAAACTGCTCACGAACGTATCACCCCTTGGGAGAGAGTAAAACTTGCTCGTCATATTGAACGCCCTACTTCCCTTGATTATATCCGCTATTTATTCAACGACTTTATAGAACTACACGGTGATCGTCTATACGGTGATGACGAAGCTATCGTTAGCGGTATTGCATTGTTTCAAGGGAAACCTATAACAGTTATTGGACACCAAAAAGGTAAAACAACTAAGGAAAATTTACAACGTAACTTTGGTATGCCTCACCCTGAAGGTTATCGAAAAGCTTTACGTTTAATGCAACAAGCTAATAAATTCAACCGCCCTATTATTTGCTTTATTAATACCGCAGGAGCATACCCAGGGAAAGAAGCAGAGGAGCGTGGCCAATCGGAAGCAATTGCTCGTAACTTACGCGAAATGGCCGGGTTTACTGTTCCTATTATTTGTATTGTTATTGGCGAAGGCGGTAGCGGTGGAGCACTAGCACTAGGCGTTGGAAACCACATCTTTATGTTAGAAAATACATATTACAGCGTTATCTCCCCTGAAGGAGCAGCATCCCTGCTTTGGAAAGACTCTTCTAAAGCTCAAACAGCGGCTGAGACAATGAAAATTACTCCTCCTGACCTATTAGAACTGGGAGCTATTGATGGAATTATCCCAGAGGTTTTAGGTGGAGCTCAAAAGAACATCCCTCTTCAAGCAGAATACATACGCAACCAGCTAGTAAAATCATTAACTGAGCTTTCTAAATTAGATAAAGAGGAACTTATTGATCATAGATATAATAAATTCCGTGTAATGGGTAGTTTTATATAATTAAAAAGAACCTTATTAACTCACCCAACTGTGGTTAAATAAGGTTCTTTTTTATGCACTCTTCTATTAGCAAGTTATTTGCTATAATATTAGCATTACAACATTTAAGCAACCTCTTATTACTACATATATATTATTTACAATAAATACCAATGTTACGGAGTGTATTACAATGTCTGAATTCCTTTATGAAGCCGAGTGCCACGGTTGTTTTACGATAAAAAAAGTTAATCATATTCCCTTTTGTGAATCCTGCAACAGTAAGTTTGAAAGAGATTTAGTTCGACAAGGTAATTATGACTTCTCTGAACTAACCGCTCACCTCTCAAGTAAAGAGGAAAAAGAGAAAGTTAGAAAAGATATTATTTCTAAGTACGGCGCAAAACTTGAACTAGTCATAGACGAAAAGTATGATCCTTCTAATTAAAAACAAAAAGAAAAATTGCTCCTTCTATTGCTCCTTCTTTTTTAAAAAAAGCTAAAATACGAAAAACCTTAAAGGAGACATTAATCTTGAAAAATATATTTGACGGTGTAAATAGCCTAAGAGAAACCCTTACTAAAAAAATAGAAGTAGGAACAGAAATCCCTTATGAAATTCCTGATGAAATGCCAGAAGAATTCTCAAACAACTCCAATCGAGAGTCTTTTGAAGCAACGCCATTCGCTTCTGTTAAATCATTTCAACTGAGACAAGCGTTCACAAAAGTCGGAATGATTGGTTTTGTATCGTGGAGATGGGTCGATCCTTTTATACATTTTATAAACAGTAGAAAATGTTTAGAGATTATGTCTGGTAAGGGTTGGTTATCACACGCTTTACGCTCTAAGGGAGTTAATGTCATAGCAACAGATAACTATTCTTGGCACGAAAATTACGAAGGTTGGAAAGATAACTTAAATACTTTAACTGATATTGAAAATATCGATGCAGTAGATGCTATAGAGAAATACGGAGCTGACGTAGACATTGTTATTTGTAGTTGGCCTGAGCCTAATGAAACAGCATTTAAAGCGTTAAGAAAGTTAAATGAAATAAACCCTAATGCCGTATTCGTTTTTATAGGAGAAGTAAATGCCGAAACTTGTGCAGATATGGACTTTCATAAACATTACAATAAAATTAAAGATGAAAAGTTTGAGGTAGCCGCCAAAATGTATCAAAGCTGGTTTGGCTTTCCTGATCAACTGCTTTTAGGAACTTTTAGAGAAAATAAATAAGCTTTATAGAATAATTAATAACTCTTGGGAACAAGGGTTATTTTTTCTACTTCCACCTCTTCTTTCTAAACAACATAAGTATTTTTTTATTATTTCTACATATCTTCTCATTTTAGATTATGATACTTTTACTTTCTTTTAATACGAGGTGATGTTTTAGTGTCAAATCAATTACATACTTTTCTAAACCAACAAGTAGCAAACTTCGCTGTTTTAACAGAGAAGCTTCACCACTTTCACTATTATGTGAATGGAACTAGTTTCTTTACATTACATAACGAACTACGTGAAGAGTTTAAGTATTCTTTTGAGAGAGTAGATGACTTTTCAGAACGTCTGCTAATGGTAGGTGGAAAACCAATTACATCTCTAAAAGAATACTTAGAGCATACAACGCTTGTTGAGAACCAAAAAGAGTTTAAAGATGCTCAGAGTATGTTAGAAGCCATCATTAAAGATTACACTCAACTTGTTTCTGAATTAAAGACCGGTATTGAATTAGCAGATGCTGCTAATGATCCTGTAAGTGAAGATTTCTTCATTGGCATCATCACTTACTTCGAAGACCGCATCTGGCAATTCAAATCGTTTTTAGGTAAATAAGAGCTCAGGCTCTTATTTTTTTGTCGCTTAATATACATTACACCCTTTAGAAATTTCATTATTTTCCTTATTTTTTCAAATAACACTCTATAATATTTCCAATAACTTACTTAAAGGAGTGTTCATAATGGGCGCATTAAATGTATTAACTGAATCTAATCTATCTAACAAATTAATCTCAGGTGACTTGAGTTATAAAGGAGATTCTGATTCTATCTTAGAAACATCATTTTTAAATGATGAGGAACAGTTATTAAAGGTATTTCCACGTTCCGTTTTAAGCAAAAGTGCATTAGCGGAAGAAGAAAGAATTGAAAAAGAGATTACTCGAGTTTTCGGAGACCTTAACTCAAGCTGTTTTAATAAGATAGCCTGCATAAACAAAGGAAAAGTCAAAAACAAAGAGCAAACAAATCAAGAGAATGCTGACCTTACCCCTTCTGTATCAGAAGACTGTTCAGATGATATTCAAAAAGGTATGTCACAATTAACTTTAGATATGTTAATTAACGAGACAAAGGAAGCTCCATCCGTTCTTAATAATAACGATGAAGATGTTAACAATGTTACCAAGGATAATTCAAGCAATCTTTTCAACGATGAAAAGGATTCTGTTATTCCTGAAGGCAGTGATGGCAACGAACCTAAAGAAACAAATAAACCTTTTGATAATTCAGGTAAACTTAAAGAAACGATAGAATTACCTAACACATCCGATTTAAATACCAAAGAGCCGGATACCGTCAATGAAGAAAACTCTCATATTTCAAGCACCACTACTGAGCAGGAGCAATTTAAGCAAAAAACAACTAAATCAGAAGAGTCAGATTCCACTTCTGTTATCCTTGATTCTGATAAGATTATTAAAAAAATAATGACAGAAGGTAATGTTGTTACAATTGACTTCATAGCAGAATGCATAGCAGATAGAACCATAACAAAATATAAGCATTTTGAGCTTTGTATTAAAGATAGCTGGAAACTAAAGCCTGGTAAGAAACCTAAACATTTAGCTAAACTAACATCTGATGCTAAAGGTGGAGATGTTTCAAAGCCAGTACAAGATATGGAACTTCTAAAGCAAGGCTTAAAAAATCTCTTAGTGAAGATATAATTTCATAAGAGAAACATCTACACATACAGAAAAAAGCTTGTCTTAATATTAAAATTAAGACAAGCTTTTTAACTCTTTTATTTGTTTAAAATTTCTTTTGCTAAGTGGCCTAAACCTAGATTTTCTAAAATTGCTTTTTTTACTTCTTTAGGAGTAGAATCACTTTTTAGAGTTTTACCAACCGTTTCAGAATAACTTACCGCATTCATATAATTAACTTCTGGAGTAGTTGAATCAGCTTCCTCAATATTAACGTTGGATGAGCTAAGTTGAGAAACTAATTCCGTTAGAGACTTTCCGCTAAATTCACCTAAGTCTGGCTTCTCACGCTTAACAGAATCAGTAAAACGGTTACTTTTCTTCTGCAAAGCATCAAATAATTCGTTCGCATTAGCGGTTCTTAGAAATTCGTTTACACTCTCTTTTCCATTTTCACTATTCCACTCAGTTATCGGGCTTACTTCCCTCGCTACTGTTGTTCTAGCTTCCTTTCGCTTCTTCCATTCATTTTCTTCTTCCTCATTAATAATATCTGCCATCTTTCTCATATAAGGTCTAATAGCATTGTTAAGCTGACTAGCTAGTCGAGATGTAGGTTTAACGTTACCCTTATGGAAATCCATATTAATTTCATTATCTAACTCGCTTTTAAAGTGAATTTCTATTCTAAATCTTGTTTTAGCACCATTTTTGTCGCCAAATAAATTAAACATTGCTTTTGCTGGAGCAACCAATCTTTGTTCTCTGAAAAAGTAAACACCTTGATTCAATCTTGTAACAGATACTTCATTACGCTTCTTAGGACGAGCTACCAATTCACCGTCTTCATTTCTAATAACTGGGTTTGGCATAATAGCAGCAGTAATTAAAACCACTGTCGTAGCTTCCTTATCTCCATCTTTATAAGAAATTTTTACTTCTTCTCTATCCGCTATAATTTGCGTTTCTTCGTTATCTCGCATTAAACAGTCAATAGACTTTATTCTTTTTCCTCTACTTGGAACATCACTAACTGTAAAAGATAGACCTTTATCAATAAAGTTCTTAAAGTACTTACCAATAAAAATTTCCATTTGATTAGCATATGCAGTCGTACTAGGATCAAATCGATCACAATCTGCTATACGAATAACTGTTCCCGATCTTTTACGTCTACCTAATTTACTTAGAAAGAAGTTCGTTTCTTCTTCAGTAGCTTCTCGAATTTCTGCTTCAAACTTATTTTTTTCTTCCATTTTATCTACATTAAATTCTGCATACATTACTGTTTCACTTTTGGCCGTCATTGTAAAAATCTCAAATTTTCTACTTAAACTTAGAGCAGCAGTCTTTAATCCCATACCGTACTTACCAAGTTCGTCAATTCCACCTTTTGCTTCTTCGGCTAATGTTAAAGAAGCTTTTAATGCATCTATTGACATCCCCATACCATCGTCAACAACTAACAAGTTTTTCTTTCCTTGCTCACTAATATAAGCATACAAATCAATTTCCATCGCATTAGCATCTACTGCGTTATCCAATAGTTCTGCCGTAGCTGCTTTAATATCAAACCCAGAGTTTCTTAAAACAGTATAAATCCTTACACTTGGAGTAATATCTACAGTAGTACTTCTATTATGTTGTTCCTTCAATTAGGTCACCTATCCAATCTTTTGTGATTACATCTATCTTTTTTCCTATTTAATTGTTTGTTTTCAAAAAAATAAACAAATTCTAAGTATCTTAATTAGTAAAATAACATTTACATAATAAAAAAACCCTCTTATTTTTTTTCGACAAAATATATAAAGGGTTATGTCTCTATCTTTATTTTTAAACTAAACCGCTTTGTTTGTAAAGATAAATTTGTTATAACAATGTTATAACTTTTTACGTTGACGATATTTGGTGATACTGTTTATTAGAAACAATTTCAAACAATGTAGATTCTATTAATATCAACAAAAGGTTCAACGAAGGTACGGTACTTTCTCTTCAACATCAACAAAAAGGTGCAATTAAGGTACGGTACTTTTTTGTTCTTTAGCTTGTTAATTCCACATTTTTCTTTTAAACTATAGGCAAGTAATTCAAGGAGGTTGTGCTAATGAGTGTTTTCTCAGATAAAGTGAAGCAAATTGCAGCCGATCTTAACCGCAATAACAATAGCGATGACAAAACAGCTTTTTTAGAAGCAGCAAAAAAAATAGAAGCAATGCGTAAATATAAACTCAACGATTTAAAAGATGCTAAAGATCTTCTTAGGGAAGAAGAGTTGAAGTTATATAAACAAAAAGACAAGAACGGAAAGGTCGTTGAAGAATCAGTAATTGAAACTATTGAAATGGCCACCAAGCTAGTTGAAAAAGCAAGAGAGCTTAGGCGTGTTAATAGTAGATTAACAAGTAAAGTCGATACAAATATTTTAAATGCTACACCTTTCTATCCCGGTAGAAGTAGAAAATTAATTGAACAAGGGAAGAAGCAAGGATATATAACTTTTGAGCACGAAGGAGTTAGAAAATTAACTTATCACAATGATATGGGCCTTCTTTTAACTCTAAATGATGCAAAAACACTCTTTGCTTTATTTGCCTTATGGGACGAACAGGGACAAAACAGTTGGCTATCTTTCACTGAATATCAACTATTAGATAAGATGAATATGGGATATGGAGGTCGCCAATATCAAATGTTGAGAGATTCTCTTGAAAAATTGAGAAATACTTCTGTTGTTTTTCAAGATGCTTACGATATTAAAACTGGAACAAGATATGTAACAGAGCGCTTCAATCTTATTATTGCCGACAGATTTACACTGGATGAGGACGAGAGTGGAAGAGTTCGTTCCAAGAAATACGAAATTCAATTCTCTCCACACATTTACGAATCAATAGAAAATGGTTATTACTCTCTGATTAGCTTAGCCTTATGGGATGAACTTAGAACAGACACAAGTAAAGCTATTTATTCTATGATTAGTGGTATAGGTAATATGGCTAATAAAGAGGAATATATTCGGGAAGATCAAACGTATTTATTACCAATTGATGTAGTATATAAACAATTAAAATTAGAGTCTCCAAAGCCAGTAAGAAACAAAGAAGTCGTAGAAAGAGCTTGTGAAGACCTCGTAAATGCAGAAGTCATCGAAACATTTTACTTCAAGGGTTCCGAAAAGGGAAATAGAGTCCATTCTTTGGTTATTAAACCATCTGAATGGTTAATCAACATTCTTTCCAAAACCAAACAAAAACCACTATTAAATGGTGAACAGTTAAACTTACCACTACAATAAACGTTGCTTTTAGCAGCGTTTTTTTATTTTCAAAAAATTTTTTTTGATTTTTTTTAGAGCAAACGGGCATTTAGGGTACGATACCCTTTCAACAAACAGGCATTTAGGGTACGATACCTCTCTTTTTTCAAACAGGCATCTAGGGTACGATACTTTTTGTCCAAACGGGCATCTAGGGTACGATACCTCTCTTTTTCACAAACAGGCATCTAGGGTACGATACTTTTTATTCAAACAGGCATCTAGGGTACGATACCCTGTCTATTTACTTAGTAAATTAACTTTTAAAGTAAATTAACTACATCTTTTGTTAAAAAACTAATGATATCAACACTTTTCAGAATGTTATTACTTTTATTCCGATGTCGTCCTTCTCGCCTTATATTTAAAACGGGCATCTAGGGTACGATATTTTCTAATAAAACAGGCATCCAGGGTACAATACCCCCTTTTTTCACAAACAGGCATCTAGGGTACGATACTTTTTATTCAAACAGGCATCTAGGGTACGATACCCCTCTTTTTCGCAAACAGGCATCTAGGGTACGTGTGTTCAATTAAAACAGGCATCTAGGGTACGGTAAACAGGCATCTAGGGTACGATATTTTACATTCTCTTATCTTTGGGTATTATCTTCTTATACCAAAAAATTTAGCGAAAGGAGTAAAACAAATATGATTTTTGAAGAAACGTATCATTTCTTATTACATAACGTGTCGTCTAAAGAATTCGATGTTTGTCTTGTCTCCTTGCTAAATGTCGATTGGGATGGAGTCATCCAAATCTCCCCTACTCAAACTTCAAATCGTGTAGGTACTAAAAGAAAATATATGAAGGAAATGATTAAAAGACTTTCTTCTTCTAAACGTCAAAATGTATTCATTCCTGACGAAACAGAGGAAGGAACTAAATATCGTTTCACTTTAGGCCCTACTCGCAACCTTGGATTTAATAAACATACTGACAAGTACTGCAAGAAGTATTCGTTCTTTTACACTGAAGCATTTCGTTCGTTACCTCTTAATGCAAAACGCCTACTCTTAATGGCCGCTTTTCGTATGTCTACTTTAAAATCCGAAAAAGTAATGTTTAAATATCACGAAATTGTGCCCAATACTAAGAATCAAGGCAATCGCTTCTTTACTAAGTCACGTTTAGAAGACGCTATTCGCGCTATTAAGGACTCTGATCTTAATAACGTGGTTTCTATTAATTTGGAAAATAATCCATATTCTTATACAGAAAACCATACTGATGCCATCGTTTTTTCTTTTGAAAAAGGAACACTTAATGATTTTCTTGAAAACCAAACAGAAAGAGACCTTTTACGTAAACATATCTATCAAGCTGGTTTCCCAGAATACATAAACGACGAACTTTGCAAGGAAATTGAAGGTGTTGGTATGTCACTATACAAGTCCCTTTTAAAGATCGAAAAACAAAAATCGACGAAACAAGGGGTTATTAGTGGTGCCAAAGACGAGCTTTTAAAACTAGCACGCTTTATTTACAACGCAGCTATTAAGAAGCTTTCTTTAGCATTCCATTCTAAACCTGAACTATTAGCGAACCCTAAACAGGCTTCAGCCTACTTTAGTACGCTTATTTGCGATGAAGTTACGCAAGAAATGAAAAACTACGTTCACCAAAGCGAAAGCATTAAAAGCTTGTTGAATAACGAGTTCTTACATAAAGAAGTTTCTACTCAAGCGCTTGGTGAAGAAGTAGGTTTTATCGAAGTCTACGAGCACATTCAGCCGATTCGAGAAAAATATAACAGAGCGGCACATATCAGCGATGTTTTAAGCATTTGGTATGAAAAATGGGTTATTTCACGTTATGACTCTCTTGCTAAAGATGTAGAAGTGTTACAAACGGCTTCAAGCGAAGAAGTTGAAAAAGTTAAGAAAAAGCGTAATTGGATTAGCCTACAGTGTGCTTTAGACAGTTTACGTTCACTTAAAGCTCGTACATACGAACAATTAGATAAGCTTACAGACCAAGTAAAAGCCTATGGGAATAAAGCATTGTTTACAAATGGATCTATTGCTTTATTTGAAGCTGAAAAGCAGTCACTCAAGGATTATTTCGCCTTTCAGCAAGAACATATGCAAAATTTAACTAATGTAAGCGCATAGGCAAACACTGACCTTCTGGTGAGTGGGCTTTAGCGTTTCTTTTTTTATATAAGATACCTTTTCTCTCATTTAAGAGAGAATTTTTTATGTCAATTTCCTCTAAAACAACGAGATCTAAATAAAAAAAGCCATCTGGCTTATTTTTTTGATTGAAATATTGGCTGTGAATTGTTAAAAAAGTTACGTGAATTGCTTTTTTAAAACAGTGAAGTATTATTTTTGTTATCTGATTAGCTAATATTTAATTGTTTTTTGCTAAACTTTCCTGTTAAAGGACATTAACTAATTGCAAATTGTTTCTTCATTCTTTTTATTGTTTTCGATTTAAGGCTGAAATCCCTTAACAGCAGGCTTTGCAAGATTTGAGTTATTAATGGTTCTAAATAAAGGTTCTAAATTAGTGTACTTAAAGAATGTACTAAATATACTTATTAATTAAGGTACTAGGAGCTTTTTAGCTCCTATAAAAAATAATGAATAAAAAACTATGTCACATTTTATATTAACTCTTCTTCTAACTTACATAACTTATTTCCATATTTTTCTCACCATAAACAAAAATCTTTAAAATCAAATACAAAGTATACTACTGGTTGTATTCGACTAAAAGCAACTTAAGCACATATTTGTATAGAGAATTGCAAAAGCTAATATCTTGAAAGTAACATCAGGGAGCCAATTAAATCTTGATCAGCGAGAATTTGTAGGACTTTAATGCTTCAGTATTCCCTATTTTAAACTAACTGAGTAGGGATAGTTTAACCATTAAACAGCGTAAATATGTGTTTAGGGCTTAACTGCATATATTATAAGACTTAAAAGCACTGTACAAGGCTTAAAAGCACTATACAAAGCTTAAAAGCACTATACAAAGCTTAAATTTAAATATGCACGCAGTAGCAAACCCTAGGATCATCATAAACATTGTGTGCTGCGTTAATTCGACCACTGGGACCCTAACAACAATTAGTTCTTCGCCACAGAGTTCCACTACTTTAATAATTCAGTGATCGATATCCGCTAACAAGCTTGGTTTTTCTACAGATACTTTTCAATTAATACATAATACATCCTTAAATAGCTAATTAGCTTACAAGTGCTAGTAAATGAGGCGTTGTAGGACGTAAAGATTTCAAACGTTTTTTTGCGGCTTATATAAATGGTTTAATTATTTATTTTTAGTGATACGAGGAATGTCATAAAGAGTATTATCTAATGTAAAACTACAAACAGGCATCTAAGGTACGATATTTCTCTCTATAAAACTCAAAACAGGCATTTAAGGTACGATACCTCACTCTATAAAAGCTAAAACAGGCATCTAGGGTACGATATCTTACTCTATAAAACTACAAACAGGCATCTAGGGTACAATACTTTGCTCTATAAAATTACAAACAGGCATCTAAGGTACGATACTTTTACTCTATAAAACTACAAACAGGCATCTAAGGTACGATACCCTTATAAAAAAACCGTGCTTAGGACGGTTTTTTAAATTAGCTGAGCATTAATTAGTTTTTAGGATCGTATCTTTGTTCCCGTGAAGGTAGTTAATATATCTTGCCGCAACAAACAAGAAATCAGATAAACGGTTTACGTACTGTAGAGATAAAGGATTGACTACATCAATGATGCTTACAATTGTTCTTTCAGCTCTTCTGCAAATAGTACGAGCAACGTGGAATGATGCAGCAGTTTCTGCTCCTCCTGGTAAGATAAATGAAGTAAGTTCCGGTACACGTTCTGTCCACTCATCAATTTTCTTCTCTAGAAATTGAATATCACTTTCTTCTAAACGCCACTTTACTTCTTCTACATCAGGCGTAGATAAATCCGCTCCTACATAAAACAATTTTGTTTGAACAGTATGAAACGTTTCTCTGATATCTTTTTCTACTTCTCCATTCCCTAAAGATAATTGACTAAGAGCCAGCCCAATAAACGAATTTAATTCATCAATTGTTCCATAACAATTAACCCGAATATCAGCCTTCGAGATCCTCTTACCATTAACCAACGAAGTTGTACCCTTATCACCTGTTTTAGTATAAATCTTTGCCAAATTAACCACTCCCCTTTCCCTTATATATTAATGATTAATTGCCTCTTTACCCGAAAAAATCAAAAAAGAAAAACTAATAAGGACTCATTAACACTACGAAAATTTCTCTTTTAGTGTTTAATCTCCTTGCATAAGGTTAATGAATTGGTCTAAAATAAGAACAAATGTTCTGTGGAGGGTTTAAAATGGACTATGAGTTTAAAGGCCAAAAGATAAGCGATAGAGGAATGAGGAAATGGAGACCATTTGCATCTATGCCGGAGCAATACATAGGATTAAAGAAAGTTTTTGACGATCTAAATAAAATAGACAAGCCGCTCCTGTCAGAAGAGCAGCAAGAAGAAGTTAATGACGCTTTAGTTGAAGCATTGAATAGCCGTAGAACGGTTCAATTAACTCATTACAAGGGCGGTCTTTGTGATACTGAACCTGGAGAAATAGTAGCGGTAGATGTTAACAGCAAAACCTTTATCTTTATTGACCTATTTGGTTTCAGAAACAAGATGAAATTAGACAATATCGTGGCCATTAAATTTGAATAACGGAGTAAAACACATAGAAATCCTTTGTTTTATAGAGGACTTCAATGTGTTTTTCTATTTTTTTGGATCTGCTCAATATAAGCATCTAAGAATTTCGCTCTATTCTTAAAATCTCTTTGGATTTCTGGATGCCTCACTATTTCCTTTTCAAAATATCCAAGAAGCCATCTTTTGTATAATTGTTCTGTGGAATTCCCAAAGCGGATTGCTAGCTCCAACGCATCAGTTTTGTAATACTCTAATCCTTTTTGTAGTAGGTTTTCTAATTCTTTATCTGTCCAATTCCAACCAATGTAGAACGGCATAAATTCTATTTCCTTTTTGTATCTGTACTTAATATCAATATCAAGTCCTCTTCCGACAATATCATTAAAGTTTTTTTCTAACTCTGCAGGCAGAAAAGAATAGTTAGTAAAGAATTCGTTTTCTTTGTAGTACCTTTGAAGAGCATCTTCCGTGTGAGCCTCTTGATAGTCAATTTTCGCCTGCTTAACATAGTCCTCAAATTTCAGGCTACTAGCAGTATAAAAACACCATAAATCTATTTCCTTTTTAATCGTTTTATTTAATTTCAACGCTTGTTCCATCCACATATTTTTATTCATATTAGACACGTTTAATATACCTCCACAGAAAAAGCTTCCCTACTTGAAACACAGCTCTTTAAAAAACTATTTCTTCTCTTTTAAATTTGCTTAAGTAGCAATTTTATCTATGCACTTCGTTATGTGCTTTGCACGATTTTTTATCATTGCTATGAATTTCTCGTTTTCTTTAAATACCTCCTTGTAATAATTTAATATCCAATTTAAATACAACTGTGGAGTAGGCCCTCCGAAAATCATTTGAAGTTCAAGCGAGTCCGTTTTAAATCTTTTGAATCCACTTTCTAACGTTTCAAAGATACTGTCATCATATGTTTTAGGAGGGGTTAGAGTATACGTTAATCTAATTCCTTTGTCATATTCATACTTCATCGCAATATTTAACCCAATCTTCTCTAGATACTCATATACTTCTAATAATTCTTGATCTAAAAAGCGATAATCGACAAAGAAAGTAATTTCTTTAAAGTACATTTCTACTGCCTTCTGTACTGACACGATTTTACGATCAATATTGTTATTCATAAAGTACTGTTCGAATCTAAGCGTTTCACTTAAATATTTATATTGTAATCCGGCCTTCAATCTAACTTCTTCAGTTAAGTTATTAGCTCTATCTAACCACCGATTTTCATCTTGACCCATCAATCTCCTCATTCTTTTATCTAAAGTTATTTTCATTAGTTATCACTCTTCCCTATTTAGCAAAAAGACGTTTAAACAAGTGTTTGTTTAAACGTCTTTTCACATTATGTAGTTAGCGGCTTATTATTTTTTAGTTACTAAACCCTTAGCTACAGTTACTACGTTATCTACTGTAAAACCAAAGTAGTTTAATACTTCAGATCCTGGACCAGACGCACCAAATGTATCAATACCTACAATTGCTCCATCTAATCCAACATAACGTTCCCAACCTAAAGTCGTACCCATTTCAATTGCTACACGATTTTTTACTGAGCTCGGTAAAACTGATTCTTTATATTCTTTAGATTGTTTCTCAAATAACTCCCAGCTTGGCATAGCTACTACGCGAACACCTTTTACGCCTTGTTTAACTAGCTCCTCACGCACATTAACCGCTAGCTCTACCTCAGAACCCGTAGCAATTAAAATAACCTCTGGAGTGCCTTCTGCTTCTTTTAGCACATATGCACCTTTAGATAAAGCTTCTACATTACCTTTTGTCTCTTCAAACACTTCTAAGTTTTGACGAGATAAAACTAATGCTACTGGCTCATCTTTTTTACTTAATGAATAAGCCCAAGCTGAAGCTGTTTCATTCGCATCACTAGGACGAATAACTGTTAAGCCAGGGATTGCACGTAGACTTGCTAATTGTTCAACAGGCTCGTGTGTAGGACCGTCTTCCCCTACTGCAATTGAATCGTGAGTGAATACATACGTTACTGGTAACTTCTGAATTGAAGCTAAACGGATAGCTGGACGTAAGTAGTCATTAAATACAAAGAATGTTCCACCAAACGGTTTTACTCCCCCGTGTAACGCCATACCATTTAGTGCAGCTCCCATTGCGTGTTCACGTACACCAAAGTAAACATTGCGTTGATCGTAACCTTCAACAGCAAATTTACCCGCACCTTTAATATCCGTAATTGTTGAACCAGATAAGTCTGCAGAACCACCGAATAGATAAGGCACTTTTTCAGCGAAGAAGTTAATTGCACTACCTGAAGCATTACGAGTTGAAACTTTTGTTCCTGTTTCGAAAGTAGCCACTTCTTTCGCATCGAACTCTAAGCGAATAGCTTTTTCTAACTCATCAGCTAATTCAGGGAAAGCTTTTTTGTAAGAAGCGAATTGTTTATTCCACTCTTCTTCTTTCTCTGCGCCTTTATCTGCTAAGTCAGCAAAGTGTTCTTTTACTTCTGCAGGTACAAAGAATTTCTCATCGTAATTCCAGCCGTAAGCTTGTTTAGTAGCTTTAGCTTCTTCTTCACCTAGCGGATTACCGTGAGCCTTGCTAGTACCAGCTACTTTAGGGCTACCAAAACCAATTGTCGTTTTCACTTCAATAATAGTTGGTTGTGTCGTATTTTTCTTCGCTTCAGCAATCGCTTTTTCAATTGCAGATAGATCATTACCATCTTCTACTTTTAAATACTGCCAATTAGATGATTCAAAACGTTTCTTTACATCTTCACTGAATGATAAGTTTAACTCACCATCTAATGAGATATTATTAGAATCGTATAATACGATTAAGCGGTCTAGTTTCATATGACCAGCCATAGAAGCCGCTTCATATGCTACACCTTCCATTAAGCAACCGTCACCAACTAAAGCATATGTATAGTGGTCAACTACGTTATAACCTTCTTTGTTGTAACGTGCGCGTAGGTGCTCTTCAGCCATAGCCATACCAACTGCTGTAGAAATACCTTGTCCAAGAGGACCTGTAGTAGCTTCTACACCATCTGTATGACCAAACTCTGGATGACCAGGAGTTTTACTATTTAATTTACGGAATGACTTAACATCTTCTAATGATAAGTTGTAACCTGATAAGTGTAATAAGCTATAAAGCAACATTGAACCGTGCCCTGCTGATAAAACAAAACGATCACGGTTAAACCATTTTGAATTTTTAGGGTTATGGTTTAAATGCTTACTAAATAATGTATATGCCATTGGCGCTGCGCCCATTGGAAGCCCCGGATGTCCAGAGTTAGCTTCATTAATAGCATCAATAGATAAAGTACGAATTGTATTTACTGCTAATTGTTCTATGTTTTTTGTCATAATATATATCGGCTTCATTTTGTAAATGTAGCCGTTTACACCTCCTTGCAAATGTTTGCAAATAAAAAGTATGGAACACAGTTCATTCTATTCCACAGATAAATTTTAAAACAACAGTTACGAAGCATAAAAATTTATCATTTACATAGTAATAAAACCCCTTCTAATTATCTACTATAAGTTTCCATTTTTTTATCAGTAAAGGTAACCTCCATCTGAAAATGAACTCTTATTATGAAACTATATTATAGGAGGAACATTATGCACGGTATTTATGTAGGAAACAACAAGATGTTAATTCACACAATTGCTGGCTATCGTCTTTATAGCTATGCAGATGATAAAAGCCTTACACCAGACTTAGTATTTAAAGGAGTTTTTGAACTCCCTTTGACTAATTATATGATTAGAAACTTACGCCTAGGCGATACAGTAATTGATGCAGGTGCCAATATTGGCTATTTCACTGCATTAGCGGCTCTAAAGGTTGGAACAGAAGGTAAAGTTATTAGTTATGAAGCAAGTAAGAAAAATTTTGACCTTTTAAAAGAAAACGTGGCATTTCTATGTCTAGGAAACACCGTTGACCTTAGAAACAAAGCAGTCTACAAAGAAGAAAAAGAACTTACCTTTTTTGCTAGTCACCAGTGGAACGGAAACGGATCTCTTTTAAAACACGACGAGGCTTACTTCAACCATTTTAAAACAGACGTTATTTTAGAAGAAAAAATTCAAGGTGAACCTTTAGACGTACATATAGATAAGGATTTCATTCACCTTATTAAGATGGATATTGAAGGCGGGGAGTTTGATGCGCTTATTGGCCTTGAAAAACTCTTAAAAGCTAAAAAGTTAGGAAAAGTTATATTCGAATTGAACAAATTAAGAGTTGGAAGCCCAGAAGCCTTTTTTGAATTATTAAATTCATACCAAAACAATTTTGATCTTACATTTGGAGAATTAAACACTTCTGGAGATGTTATACCAACTACCTTAGAAGCTCTTTTTGAAAGAGATTTTGTTGAATCAGTTGTAATGGATTGTACCAGATCTACGAACAATGTTCAGTGAACATAGCAAAGTCACTGAATATCTACAATAATATTGAAAACCTGTCTAACGTCATTTGTTAGGTAGGTTTTTTGTTACAAAACATCCCTCAGCTCCTTCTTATATTTACTTCTAAAGTATTAAAACAAAATATTTCATATCTCCCCTTTCCTTTTAAAACTCACCAAAAATATAATGCACTTCATAAATGAAATACTTATTAGTTAGGAGTCACTAATCAATGAAAAAAGTTATTGCAACCGTTACTCTAGGAGCAGCTCTAGTCGGATTATCTGCTTGCTCTTTAGGAAACGATACTCTTGTAGAAACAAAATCAGGTAATATTACTAAAGATGATCTCTATAACAAAATGGTAGACACGAGCGGAGCAACTGCATTAGAACAACTTATTGAAGAAAATGTTTTACGTAACAATTACTCTGTTACTGACAAAGAAGTAGCGGATGAATTAAAAACAGTGAAAAAGCAATTCTCTACTGACGAAGAATTTAAGTCAGCATTAGAAAGTAGCGGTATTAAAAATGAAGCAGCTCTTAAGAAACAAATTGAGCTATCTTTAATTCAACAAAAAGCTGTTACTGCCGGCGTAGATAAGAGTGAGAAAAAATTAAAAGCTTACTACGAGAAGCACAAACAGGACTTTGAAACTGCTAAAGCTTCACATATTCTTGTTCAAGATGAAAAGGCCGCTAACGAAATTAAGAAGAAACTTGATGACGGTGGAGATTTCTCAAAACTTGCTAAAGAATATTCAATTGATACAGCTACAGCCTCTAAGGGTGGAGATTTAGGTGAATTCAAACGTGGCGATATGGTAACTGAGTTCTCTGATGCAGCATTCTCTATCAAACTTAATACAATTAGCGATGTAATTAAAACTGATTATGGCTATCACATCATTAAAGTAACTGAACGTAAACAAAAAACATATGAGCAAGCTAAAGATGAGGTAGAAAAAGCTTACCTTTCTGAGCACGCTAAATCATATCAAGATGTTATTAAAAAGTTAAAGAGCAAAGATAAAGTAGAAATTAAAGACAAAGACCTTAAAAAGTCTGTTAAAACTCTTCTTGACTCTGCTACTTCAACCGCTTCAACAACTGCACAATAATTGAAAAAGACTTATTGCTAAATACTATGCAATAAGCCTTTTTTATAGTTTTATTTTTTAAGTGTACAACTATTTTTAATTTGAGATGGAAGAGGAGAACGACTTTGTCCTTCGTATTTCCCTTCTAACATTGTAACTATCAATCCTACACGGTCATCCACTTTTTCTAGTTTAAATCGTTTGTTGTGACCACAAGTTTGAACATCAGTTGTTGAATCTAATTCATAAATACAGTCCTCTAAAAGATTTTCCATAGTGAATAGCGGTTTTTTTAAATTACTTTCTTTAATAGTTTCTAGGGCCAATTGTACATAATTATTATTTATTAACTTAGCCATAAAACGTTTTTCTATATCTGCAAACTCTTCTTTTGTATAGATATAACCTTCATCTGCAATCATTCCTCTTAAATCGTGTTTAATATCAACCTTACCTTCAGTGTTAATTCTTTCTTCCGTAGTAAAGTCATAATAACTTTTTCTAGCTTTCATTTCTTTTTCCTGAGTTTTCATTAATAATTCCTCCAGTATGTTTGATTATAAAAATATATTAACAGCCATTCTTTCTTTTGGTAAAAAAAGCAAAAAAACTTCTGTTACCAGCGCCTAATAAAAATAAAAAAGCCTTACTGTTAGCAGATTAACAGCAAGGCCTACATTGTTTATTTAAATATAGTCTTTCCATCTTCAATATGAACGGTAAATCGTTGGCTTCCTATCATTACAGAATCTCCACTTTTAAGCCCTCTTTGATTTGGCCTAGTAACACTTACACCAGAGATACTTACTTCCTCTATGAACTCTTCCCTTAAAACATCTGAGCAACGTTCAAATACTTCTCTAGGTTTCATTATTTCTGGTAGCTTCCCAATTTCATAAGAAAGAGAAAAATGCTTTTCAGAGTTAAGACTTAAATCCTTTAGAAGCGGAATAATTTGTTTTATTACATCGCCTCCTTCTTCAATTTCCTCTGTTACATAAGCATCTTCTGGATTGAATTTTTTGACTAGCTCTTTATGTTCAGCAAAAAATACCAACTTGTTCTTTTCGCGTAGCATTATTCCGAACTTCCAATCTCGAATAGAACTTATTTCAAAATGACATATTGTGTTTTCTCCGCTAACGTATTCGTTATTATCATTATTATATTTTTCATTTTTTGTTTTATAGACGTTTTTAATAGGTTCTAATACCGGAATGTATTTGTTTTTATTTTGTTTATTTAAAAGCCTTCTCTTCACAATTTTCTTCCTTCCTCAACACAGCAAATTCTTAATTCTAGTTTGTTTTTAACCTTATGTATAATAGCTTTTCTACTTCCACCTTTCCATTCATATTACGGAAGTATTTTAGCACCCTTTTTCTCACCTACATAAAAAAAGAAAAGAAAGTTTTTGGTATAATTAGTATATCAACTCATACCCAAAGGAACAAAACTTAAATTAGTATCTGGAGAAAATTTTCTGCTTTTCCCCTCCTAACAAATTAATTTAACCACCTTTGTTTAACCGCTTAAGTTTTTTAAGTATTTACCCTAATTAACACAATAACAAGGTAAAATTTTCAAAATAGCAAAGGATGTGAGTTCATTGAACTTTATTAAGGAAGAAATAACTTTAATTGTAGAAGACATATCATTAGCACTTGAAAGAGCTGTAATATCTTATACGTTGAATAAGTTACTTACAAATGTAATTAGAAATAATGTAAGTCCTTATAAGAGCGTAGAGGTTCTTCATTTGCAGTTTAAAGACCTAAAATTAAAGATAGAAAGTGACAGAAAGGTTCCTGGTTTCCAAAAAATTAATATTTATTTGGATAACAGCAGCAAAGCTTCTTTATCTAGCACTACTTGTCGCAGAAGTAATAAAAAGCTATACACAAGGTTAAATAAGAAAGTAGAAGATCAATTTAAAAGCATTGTAATAGCTTTATCTCCAGAGGAGCCAAGTAAAAAAGGCAACTTTATTTCGGAGTTTCAAAAGAAAATAATATTCAAGTCAGTTAATTAAATTTTTAAACAAGAAAAGACACCAGTTATATATTGGTGTCTTCTTTAATCTATAATTTAAATAGCATTTAACATTCCGATTAATTCTTTAAGATATCAAATATTAAACTAATTCCAGCGGCCTTTTTAATCCAGTAAATACAGTATGTTCTTTCCCACTTGGTACACTCTTCATCTCAATAATTTCATTACTTATTAAAAAGTCAGGTATATCTACGGTGCGATTTTTTGTCAACTTATATATAAAATAAGTGTTTGTTTCGTTACAATTAAATTTAAAAGTTTCTAAGTAGGAACCATCTTCATAATCAACAAGATCGTAAGAGTAAACCCTTTTCCAATCAAAAGAAACCTTATTAGGATTATATTCAACAGCACTTCCTTTAAAAATTCCTCCAATTACTAATTCACCGTGCAAAATTTCATTTTTAGAAATTCCTTTTACATAGCTGCCGTCAGTGTAGAGCAATTTACTTCCAACATTAATTTCAAATTCATCTCCAACCCTTATGTTTGCCAAGGTGAAACGAGCTTCAAACAAACTTTCTCCCTCTTTGTCTGATTCCGCTAATAGCAATCTGTGCCCACCTGTTGATACAAAAGCCTTTATTGGTTCAAATTTCATACTCCATCCCCCATTACATAAATTCAAACTAAACATTCTATGCACTCACACAAATAAGTACAGAACATTTAGTCTAGTCTACTACAAACTTCTTTTACTAAGTAAGTTTGTTAGTAATACAGTAAACTGCCTTCAATCCCATAGCAAAGGGATTCCTGGGTTTTAAAAATATTTTTTAATCTACCCTACAGCACTCTATTTTCTATAAAAATTGATTAAAAAAGACACCATTCTTTTAAAGAAGGTGTCTTTTAAATATTTAACTATAGAGTTTCTTTTCTTTAGGAATATTAATTTAACCTTATTGTTAACAGCGAAAATAATACTGTTTTAATTTTCGAATTTTTTATCTATAAGTCATTAATTTGTGTATATTCGCTTCGAAAGAAGGTGAATATATGAAATCAATTCATAAATGGACTGTGGGAGCACTAGTTATTTGCGGTTTTCAATTTGCAACAATGGACCACACATTTGCATTAACAGACAAAGCAGTAACTCCTGAACAATACGGAGCAAATGGAAGTGACAACCTTCCTGACACAGCCGCTCTCCAAAGAGCTTTAAACGCTTCAAAAAATGTAGTTCTAAAAGGTGGAGCTACCTACTATATAAACAAACCTCTTGCAGTAGATCACTCTGTAAAAATTACTACAACCGGTGGAAAAGCTAACATTGTTAAAACGACAATGAGAAACAAAGAGGTAGCCTTTACTTTTCATAACGAGGCAACTTTCAATACAGTAATGTGGGATTCCGCTAAGAAAGGTCAGGATTATATTATTGTCTATTCAACAAAGGGGATTCAAGTTGGAGACTTAGTTCATTTAAAATCCTCAAAGCTTTGGAAATGGGATAATCGAGGTTATTTAACTAAGGGTGAACTCTTACGTGTTAGCAAAGTAGAAAAGAACAAAATTTACTTTGAAACCCCTTTAAGAGATTCTTACTATGTTACAGGAGAAAAAGTAACTGTTACAAGTTATGAGGACAAGCAATTAATAATGGAGAACATTTCTTTTTCCTATCCTCAACCCTTTAACTCTAACAAGCCTTTAGTATTAGTTGAAGCGGCTACTAACTCTAAGTTAGAGAATGTAGAAGTTAGGAATTCTAAAACATTAGGTATACTACTGGATCGTACATATAAAACAACTGTAAATAGAATGTATGCAAATCTAGGAACAACAAAAGATATTAATTCTGGTTACGGTATTCAAGATTACGGCGGTCTCTACACACGAGTTGCAAATAGCTATTTCACAAATGTTCGTCGCGGAATTGACTTCTCAGGTGTAACCCCTTCTCGTTCTGGTTACGCAGCTAATAATACAGCAGTAGGCCCAGTAAGATATACACTTGCTTCAGGTAATAGTGGATACGGCACTCACTCAACAGCTGAGGATATCTTATTTGAAGATAATACATCAGTTAATTTCAATTATGGTTATATAAGTCGTGGAGATAGAATTACTATTCGTAATAATACAGCTTATGGAACTATGACCGCTATGGTAGCTGCTACATACGGCGATCACATAAATGTATATAACAATTTCTATAAAAACGATAAAGGCGGTAATGCTGAACAGTTTTTACGTGTAGTAAAGACATTTGATGGTAACGTATCACTACGTCATAACTATGCTGGAGTTTTAATTGGGGACTTTGTTCAAAACGATTCTCCATATTTAAAATCACTTCAACTTTATAGAAATCGTGCCATCTTTGTTCATAAAGCTTCGAATCCGTCTTACTTAGTGAAAAGCTTAGGATCCGTGAAGCTTGAAAACACAGATATTCAAGATAACTTGATGACAATGCGTGTAGGTAATAAAGCATTTTCTAGTGGTTTTAATTTAACCAGCAATACTAACAAAATTGATTGGAAATACTAAAAAACAGGATAGCCCTGTTTTTTTATAAACCCCCTTCTTACAAGTATATTTTCTTTGTTTTTAGAACATAAATGATAGAGTAACGAATCTCCTTCTCTTCGTGTGACTCCTTGCTCCCAACTCTAGCAAGGAGTTTTTAAATTTAAAAATTAAGTATTTTATAAATTTTAAATTAACCTTTAAAGGGTTAGTCTCATATAATCTCAATAACACAACAAGGTGTATGAAGGCGAACAGTAGGAAGCGGCCGCCTAGAAAATGACTTCACAAGATTAGGTTGACTCTGGCCTTTCAAAAGCAGAGCTCTAGACTAGGCTACACCTTTTATTTACATATTTAAAATTCACACTAAAAAGCACTATTGCGTTTTCAATAGCGCTTTTTTTGCTCGTTCAGGAGTTCGTGTTATTTACTAATTATTAAAGAATCCATCGAATATAAGTGAATTACGTTCAATATATGTCCTCCCACTTATTCGCTCTCTCATTTTTTCTTTTATTCGTTTTTCTAGATTACTATCGACATTTGGATTTGTCATAGTCCATTCCCCTTTTTCTTTAACCCATTTCGCTACCCCAATTGTTGAACCGTTTACATAGGAAACACTAACTGCATCTTTCTTTGAATTCATTCTTGGCATATCAATTTTCAAAGTCATAAAACTCCCTCTTTCCGTGTTTTTTGAGCCCCTCATATACATTTTTAAACATCAAAGGAAAAATATTAAAATAACTATATCAGAAACTCTGGGAAATTACTTTATTTTTTTCCAACACAAAAAAATCCCTTGCTATAATCTCCACAATAACAAGTCTTTTTGGAGGTAGAATAATGAATTTAACATTAACAAAAGTAGAAAGAACAGAAAAATTTGCAACTTTTACAATGGATAACGGTATAGCCGTCGCGGTAAGTCTTATCCCTAGCGAAAATCGTAAGAATTGGTTTGAATTTAAAACATCTAATATGCGCAAAGGTAAATTAATAGTACAAGATGGTGAAGATTTCTTAGACGATGACAAAGAGCTTGTTAGACGTACTACCGAATACTTCAACAAATATATGAACTTTAAACCAGGTACAATATCAAACTCAATTAACGATAAAATACAGTGGTTTCTTGATGCACGTCTACCGCTAATCACCCAGGAAAAATTAGATAAGTTTTATATGGAGTGCTTTCGTTATTGTTTATTCCATATTAAATATAAGAAGGATATATATAATCAAAAGTTGTTTTCATTAGAAGATATTGATCAATGTATAAAAGACTTCAGAGCAGGCTATAACAATAACCGTAAAAGTAAAAAGTAAAAGCAAATTATAGCTATTTGTAAACAAAAAATCTACCCATATATAGGTAGATTTTTCACAGTCACATTTTAAACTAATTGATTTCTAATTGCTTTTTTCTCGTCTTCTTTCAGTTCGCTTAAATATTTTCTGTATTCCCTGAAGAAAAACAAGCAACTCTGTTCTGCGGCTAAAGGTAATTTGTCTTTATAGACATCCTTTTCTACTACAGAAAGATAGTCTGCTTCCAATTGCTCAAAGGAAAGGTCATTCTTCCCCTGGTGTTCTTTAATTTTCTTTAATGTTTGTCGTAACTGTGTAGCACTCTGAACTTCAAATTTATTTTCGCCTTCCGCTGTATGGGTATTAGTCGGACCATTGGTATCCCAAAAACCTACATTTAAATAAGCTTTATAGGATTCCTCTTCCATTTTCCTACGTTCATAACCTTCAGCTTGTGTTAAAACAGTATTGCGATATGACCCTAACATTCCTTTTTCTACGTATTGTGGCCTTAAATTACTTACGTATTTCCACATCACTTTAAAAGCAGTATCTTCTTCAGAATCAACCTTCCAATCATTTAAGAAGTCTGTAGCGGGCACGTTGTATTTCTTGCACTCTCGTAGACACCATTTAATGTTGCTGTGACTTTCTTTTAATTGGTTAAATTCCTCAACTTCTGCTTCTGTTAAGAGGCATTCTTCTTTTGTTTGATAGTGCACTCGAACTATGATCTTGCTTTTACACTCTGGGCAACGTTTGTCACCTTTAATTTGTTCAAATATGTACTGACATTTTGGGCATTCCTTGTTTTTAAATCTTTCAGCCCATTTAAGCTCATTAGCAGTTAGGGGAACTTCTAGTTCGTCTCTTTTTTCCTTGCGAACAGTTTGTTGAGGAGTTATGATTCTTTCTTCTACTTTCCCCACAAGTACTTCTTGCCTCTCTTCTTTATTGCTCACATACGGAAAATTTTTCGTCTCTGTTGTAACAAAGAATGATTTCACTTTGTCCCTTAATCCCATAGTTATCCCCCTCTTTCTTTAGACTTATTGTACCAAAACTAGCTTTTAAGAAAAGCTTTTTTTAAAGTAACTGCCTTTTTTCTTCCATTTTGTAATATAATGATTTGAATAACAAAGCCTTTAATATAACAAAGTTATTAATAGAAAATGAGGTTAAATTATGAGAGAAACTATTATCGAAGAACTAAAGAGAATAGAAAAAGAAAAAGATGTAAAAGTGCTCTATGCTTGCGAATCTGGAAGCAGAGCTTGGGATTTCCCTTCTAAAGATAGTGATTATGACGTTAGATTTATTTATGTACATAAAAAAAATGAATATCTAAGTATTGACCCTATGGGAGTGGGTAAAAAACGCGATGTAATAGAAGAGCCAATTGATAATCTATTAGATATTAGCGGTTGGGATTTAACAAAGACCTTAAAACTCTTTAGAAAATCCAATCCACCTCTACTAGAATGGATGCAATCAAATATCGTGTACCACAAAGCATATTCAACATTTGATAAGATGAAAGCATTACATTCTACCATCTTTACTCCCACTTCTTGTATGTATCACTATTTAAATATGGCCAAAGGAAACTTCAGAGAATACTTACAAGGCGAGGAAGTAAAAATAAAAAAATATTTCTATGTTTTAAGACCTGTATTAGCCGCTAAGTGGATCGAACAATTTAATGAGTTTCCTCCATTAGAGTTCCCTATTCTCTTAGATAAGCTAGTGCCTGAAGGTGAACTAAAAACGGAAATTAAAAAGTTATTACAACGCAAAATTAGTGGTGAAGAATTAGATTTGGAATCGCGTATTGATGTTATTAATAATTTCCTTAATTTTGAAATTGAGGAATTGGATAAATACGCTAGAAGTTTAGATGTAGAATTAGAAGATCCTACAGAGAAGCTTGACCAACTATTTAGAGATACATTAGAAGAAGTTTGGAATTAACAAAGCAAAAAGGCTTATCCTGTAAATAATAGCGGATAAGCCTTTTTATGTTTCGCACCTCTTAAAGAGGTATGTTGTTATTATTATTTTTTGTCTCATTTAAATAATTCTCCACATATATTTGTTCTGCATCTGTAGCATTTTTAATACCATCCTCTGGATGAAATTCAATATCTCTCCTTAGCGCCATACGATCTGCTAATGCTCCCATTGCTAGCAAAAATAATATACAACCACCTGCCCAAATCCACATTGTCATTTTCATCACTCCTCTTGTTGTAAGCTCTCTAAGTTTTAATACAAGTTTTGGCTATTTATTTTGTAGTTTGTAATACTTTCCTCTTTTGAATCTTTAGCTGATCCGGTAAAAGGATTAATTTCATACGTTAAATTTCTTCCAACTTCTTTTTCTTCATCTGTTATTCTTTTTCCTAACGCTGAATAGTACCAAGTTGAAGCTGCAAAAGCTAAAACTCCACCAACCAAAAGAACCAAAAGTTCCATATCTATCCCCTCCAAACCCATTGATATAAAATTAAAACTTCATTAATTTAATTGGATATTAACCAATTTCTTTACAAAAGGTAAAGTATTTAAAAATACTCTACAATTTATCATACGTTGGGAACTCACAAAAGGTTTCAGAAAATTTAAATAATATTTATTTAATCTATTTTCAATAAAAACAATTATAATCCTTTCTGTAATACACCTGAATTATCAAAAAAACAAAGGAAAAACTTTTTTTAAGGTTAATATTTAAGGGTCTTAACTATTTAGGATGTAAATTATTTCAACAGGAGGTGCTTGAAATTCCAAAAGACAATGATTTAGAACGCAGTTTTGAAAGATTTTTAAAGAATGCACACGCCAATTATCAGCTTATTGGAAAAGAAAATAATATTTCTATCTCTCAATGTGCTATTTTAGAAATTCTTAAAAACAGCGGTTCAAAAAAGGTTACAGAATTAGCGGAGAAAATGGACATAACCCCTAGTGCCATCACTAGCCTTACTGAAAAACTCATTAACTCAGGGTTTATTGTAAGAGAACGATGTGATGACGACAGGCGTATTGTCCGACTGGTTATCACAAAACTAGGCAGAGATTTTTCAACTAAAATTGTGTCACAACGAAGCAAAATGATACAAAATTTGCATAGTGGCCTTTCTGTTGAAGAAGTAGATTTTTTAATTAAAATCTATCAAAAACTTGCTTTAAACAAGATGTAGTTTTTTATTTAGGAGGTATTCATCTTGACAACAAATATTAAAAAAATAATTGCAGTAAACGTTGCTACAGTAGCTGTTTTAGCCGCAGCTGGATTTGGAGGTTATCATTTTTATGATCAATCAACAAATTACATAAAGACTGAAAATGCCAAAATTGACGGTCAACAAGTTTTAATCACTTCCCCTGTCGCTGGTAAGCTTACTGATTGGAATGGCTTATTAGGAAAAGAATTCAAAAAAGATGCTAGTATTGGTCACGTAGCTACAGCCTCTTCTGAAAATCCTCAAGAAACTTCTTCAATTGATGTTTCAGTTCCTACAGATATCACAGTAGTTGCAAATAAAGCTTTACCTAACTCGTTAGTTGCTCAAGGTACACCTTTGGCTTACGGTTATAACTTTGACGACTTATATGTAACAGCAAATATCGATGAAACAGATGTCAAAGACGTTGAAGTTGGACAAAAAGTTGACTTATACGTTGATGCTTTAAAAGACGATACGTTAAAAGGGAAAGTAGAAGAAATCGGTCTAGCAACTGCTAGTGAGTTCTCAGTTTTACCTTCTAGCAACTCTGATGGAAACTACACAAAAGTAAAACAAGTAGTTCCAGTTAAAATTTCTATCGATGACGCAACTGGCGAAAATATTCTACCTGGTATGAACGTCACAGTTAAAATTCATAAGTAAGGAGGGATTGCTTTGTCCCAATTCTACTTGTTAGGTTACTTTGTTATTTGCGTAATCGTTATTGCTCTGATGAATTCATTCATCCTTAAAAAGAAAAACAAAGCTACTTCTAAGATAGGAGAAGTAGTTGCAACAGAGAACCTACCTACTACTGCCCAATCTAACAATGTAAATGATGGTGCAGCCCCAGCTCAAAAGCCTATAAAAGTGGGTAAAATTCTCTTTGTATTAATGTTCGGTATGTTTATCGCTATCCTTAATCAGACGGTTATGAACGTGTTATTACCGCTTATTATGAACGATTTAAATACAAGCACAACAACAGCTCAATGGTTAATTACAGGCTTTATGTTAGTAAACGGTATGCTTATTCCAATCAGTGCGTTCTTAATTGAACGTTATGGATTTAGGAAGTTATTCATTACTGCTATGATTTCCTTTACCATCGGATCGTTAATCTGTGCATTGTCTAGTTCATTCCCAGTTATGATGTTTGGACGCGTGGTACAAGCAATTGGTGCGGGTATCCTTATGCCTTTAGGTATGAATGTATTTATGACTGCATTCCCTCCCGAGAAACGTGGTACCGCTATGGGTACAATGGGTATTGCTATGATTTTAGCTCCTGCTATTGGCCCTACCCTTTCAGGTTGGATCGTTGAAAGTTATCACTGGAATGTAATGTTTTATGGTATGTTCGCCCTTGGTATTATTAACTTATTATTTGCTACAGCTTGGTTCCATCCTAAGAAAGAATTATCAAATCCTGCTTTTGATTTGCAAGGCATCTTGTATTCAAGTATTGGATTTGGTGGACTTTTATACGGATTTAGTGAAGCGGGTAGCAAAGATTGGTCTAGTCCTCAAGTAGTTATCGGTTTAGTGTTAGGTGTTGTTTTCTTAGCTCTATTTACTTGGAGACAATTGACTGTTGAAAAACCTCTATTAGAATTAAGAGTTTTAAAGTATGACATCTACACGCTTACCCTAATTATTAACTCAATTGTAACAATGGCACTTTTCGGAGCAATGTTACTTCTACCAATTTATCTTCAAAGCATTCGCGGCTTTACTCCTCTTGAGTCTGGTCTTCTATTATTGCCTGGTGCACTTATTATGGGCTTAATGGGACCAATAGCAGGTAAATTATTTGATAAATACGGTATTCGTATCTTAGCAATTGTTGGTTTGTCTATTACAGCCTATGCAACATACGAATTTACGAAGTTAACAGGAGAAACACCGTATAGCCACATCTTAGTAATTTATATATTACGTTCGTTCGGTATGTCTTTAATTATGATGCCGATTATGACAGCGGGTATGAACCAATTACCTCAACACTTAATTGCTCACGGTACTGCCCTAAGCAATACAATTCGCCAAGTTGCAGGTTCAATAGGTACAGCTGTACTCGTTACAATTATGACGCAACAAACTACAGAGCACCTTTCTAACTATACAAACGCCTTAACTACTAATAACGCGTTCTTAAATAGCCAACTTAGTCAGCTAGGATCTAGCGGGATTATGTCACTATATTCTAAGGCGATAAGTACATCAACAATCAATGGTATTAATGATGCTTTCTTATTTGCTACATTATTAGGTTTGGTTGCACTTTTACTCTCTTTCTTCTTGCGTACACCAAAGATTAATAGAGAGAAATAATAAAAAAGCCGTTTCTTTGTATAAGAAACGGCTTTTTATTTTAATAAACAATTGTATTTAAAGTACTCATCTTACATTTGGATATCTAATTTAGATTCAAATGTAGACACTTTCTCTTTAGCATCTAAAAATTTTGTTTCAGCAATTTTCGTGTTTTCTTCTAAAGTTGATTTATCCTTACCACTTTCTTTTTGCAGAACTTCTAGCATTTCAACTTGTTTATTTAATGACGAAGATATGCTAGTGACTGCGGAATACAATTGATCATATTCTTCAGTACTAAAACTAGCTTTATATTTCTCCAATTCTTCCTTAATAAGCTTTATTCTTTTCATAGGCGTGCCTTGTATGGACTTAATAGCCTCAGTTGCGTCTGCATCAATTTTTTCATAATCGTAGCTATCTGCATTAAAATCTTTGTCTAACTCAATCGTGTTCACCGCATTAAAGTGCTGAGTAATATCGGCTTTAGTTAATACAATATGCATATGAGTACCTATTGCAGCCTCATACACATCTACTGCTGAACCATAGCGCTTTTGAGCTTTTATTGCTTGATCATTACTTAAATTGTCAATCTCAGTTTTTAAGTCTTTTAAGTGTCTGCCTGTTTTAGCATCATTACCCTCAAGAATATTGTCGCTTTCAATTGACTTTGCTAGTATGTTAAAGTCTGCTTCAAAAACAAGATAATCATCTAATCCCATATATCCCTTTTCTTTCGTGTAATCTTCATTGTCACTCTCTAATTTAGAGATTTTTTGTTCTAGTTCTCTCTTTTCTTTTCCCATTTGTTTCTGCTCTTGTTGTTTAGTCGCTTCTTGTTTTTGCACTTCTTTTGTTGACCCACAAGCTACTAAACTAATAGATAATATTGATGCCACAAGTCCTAGGCCAATTCTTCTTAAATTCTTCATTCTTTTCTCCTTTTTTTGGTATGTAGTTTTTTCACCAAACAATAATAGCATATATTACGTAATCCAAAAGACCGATTTTAGAAAAATTATCAAATTTTCCACAAATAAACCATTAAAAGAAACAACAGTTATATCTATTAGCACGGCAGTTATAAAAAAGCACCTTATCCGCAATGTTATTTACAATCACCTAATTATCACACCTACTATCACACAAAAAAACTAATTACCGAAATATAAAAAGCCGGTTCTTATAGAAGCGGCTTTTTTTCTTTAATTAAATTTATAACTATCAGCATTTAAAGGATTAATAACTATCGTCCTCTTCATAATCTACTCCTAAATCTGATTCTAAGTCAGATACCTTATCACTGGCATCTTGAAAATCAGTTTGAGCACGATCCATATAGTCCTCAACGGATGTACCATCATTTATATAAACCTTCTTAAATTGTTCAAGTACACTTGCTTGGCTTTCTAAAGAAGAGCTTAAATTTTGAAGAATAGAGTTCATATCATCAATTTGTTCATTAGTAAAACTAGATTTATGTTTTTTTGTCTCTTCTTTAATTGTATCTATTCTGTCTTGCGGAAAAGTCTCTAAACGCTCAAGTCTAGACGTTACATCCTTATCTATTTCATCGACTGACGGAGAAGAGTCAGAGCCGTATAAAGTTTGGAATCCCGCTAATTCATTTTGCTGATCATTATTCATATCAGAAGCATTTAAAGCAACGTGTATATGCTCCAAAATTGTAGCTTCATAGACCGTTTTAGGAGATTTAAGACGTTTTTCGGCCTTTAAAGCTTTTTCCTCTGTTAATGAATTAATATCTTTTTTAAGATCTTTCATTTGTGTCTCAGTATCTTCACTATCGTTCATCTCTAATCCTGCTGAACTTTTTACAGATTCCGCTAATAGATTAAAATCATTTTCAAAACTATAAAAGTCATCGCTTTGAATGTAACCTTTTTCACTCGTAAGATCGTCATACTCTTTTTGTAGACTAGCATACTCCTTTTTAAGTTCTTTTTGAGCATTTGCTCCAGATTGGTCTTCCCCACCTGTTTTAGCACTTGGAGAACCACAAGCAACTAGACTAAATGCAATTCCTGATACAATTAATCCTTTTGAAAAATTCTTAAGATGTTTCATAATCTTACTACTTCCTTTTCTCTATGTATTTGCTAATATGCCTAGTAATCATAGCATATATTACGCAAATCGAAAGATAATTTTCAAATTAATAGTAAATTTATGATTCATACTATCTAATTAGGTTCTAACTTGGTTACTTGGCAATTTTGGAATATAATCACTGCACATTCTTGCTGTTAATAGCAATTATTTGCTCTTAATTGCTCGTCTAAACAATCTTAGAAATTTATCCCGCTAAATAAATAACTAGTTAAAATGACTAAGAACAACTTTTATCTTACACGTAAGGAGGCAATAAAATGACTCATATACTTTATAAAACAAACGTTGGCAAGAACAAGCCTAATACCCTAATTAACAAAGACTACAAGTGCCCCTTTTGTAATAGAGATGCTCTAAGAAAAGAAGGCCGTATACTGCGTGAAACGGACGAATTTCTTATAGTTGAAAATAAGTTTCCAGTATTAGAAAACAGCTATCCCGCTGTTATCGTTGAACATAACTCCTGCAATGAACATATTGGGACTTATTCTGTAGAATACTTAGAGAGACTCTTAAGCTTTTGCTTAAATTATTATGAAGACCTCCAAAAGACTGGTTCTTATAAGTCTATCGCCTTCTTTAAAAACCACGGCATCTTCTCAGGTGGCAGCATTCAACATCCTCATATGCAAATCATTGGTTTCCGTAATAATAGTTATGAAGTAAACGATAGTGACTTTAGCGGGATTACAGTCCTGTCAAACGAATGGATAGATTGGAATTTCTCTGAAAAACCCAAAAGTGAATTCTTTGAAATAAATTTAACATTAAAAAACAAGGAGCAATTAGATGTTTTTTGTGCTTACTTACAAAGAAGCGTTCAATTCATCCTTCAAGTTCTTAACACAAAACACCAGTGTTATAATCTTGCATTTCAAATTGAAGATGATCGCATAAGAGTTAAAATTATTTCACGAGGACCTACTTCTATTCTTCTCCTCGGTTTTGGAATACACCAAACTCCGAATAATTTAGAGGAACTAGCTGCTCAGCTAAGAGTCCTCTAACAAAAAGAAAGACACGTACTTAAGTAGTTCGTGTCTTTTTAAGCCTTTAATTTTAGAGTTGATCAACAGCACTTCAAGATTATTTTATCTGTTAGAATAATAACTATATGTTGGTTAACAATTCCAAAAATGAAACTTGCTCGTTAATTGCACGTATGAAATAAACATAAAGAAAATTTTGCGATGACATAAAGGAGATAATTAAAAATTTATGGATATTTTTCTTAGAAAAGAGAATCTAAAAGAATTTGTTTTGTCTTATCCGATGACTACACTACTCATACTAGCGGATCTAGTTGCGTACTTTGGTATAGCCATTATTTCTATGACTGATAAAGCGGCAGCCGCTGACATATTTAACAATTATATATTTAATGGAAGAATGATTGGCGAAGGTGAATGGTATAGGTTAATAACAGGAAACTTTCTGCATATCGGTATTGCTCACTTACTCTTTAATGTATTTGCAACTTTTGTATTTGCACCCCACCTTGAAAAGCTCTTAGGTAAAATGAAATTCTTAGTATGTTATTTGTTACTGGGTATTGGAACAGGAACTCTTAATTATTTAATGCACCCCTCCTTTCTAGCTGTCGGAGCAAGTGGAGCCATTTTTGGTTTAATGGGCTTTTACATCTTTTTGTGTGTGGGAAAACCCGCTTTTTTCTCAAAGGATACAAAACAAGGCATCTTCGGTTTGGTTGTCACTTCATTTTTATCAGGCTTACTCTTTGAAAATGTGGGATGGTTAGGTCACTTAGGAGGCTTTATATCAGGAATTCTTTTGGGTTCACTAGTTGTATTTCTAATGCCTCAGTTATTTAATGCGAATGAGAAACATATAGAGAATGACATACACTAACTAGAAAGATAGGTATAAGAACGTTTAGTTACTCTACACAAAAAGAGTGGGGAAATTCCCACTCTTTTTGTGTTTCTTGCTTAAATAATTCTAGTATAAGTAAACATATAAACAGTGTGTACACTAGTTTTTTGACCAAAGCAATTTTTGATTGCATCGGGAACACCTTTCCGGTTTATCCCAGGACTTATCAATGGACGTAGCACAACTAGGACATCTTAAAAATCTAGGAGAATATCCAACGCTATGATAAGCTACCACTTCTTTTACTTCTAATGCTATTTCTTTATCCATTAAATATCCTTCTTTCCATACCGCTTTTTTAATGAATTTTATTTTTAATTCTATAACGAACATCTTCTTTAATTGTATTTCATAAGTTATCAGAAGTAAAAAAAACATATAAGCAAAGCCTTCTAAACCGCTGTAACCAATTAATCCGCTGTTACCGCAATTTAAGCAACGATAAGAAATAGTCCCTCCAAACCCTACTACACGAGACATATAAGGTTTATTTAAAACTTCTTTATCAGTCTTCTTTATTTCAGTTGAACTTTTTTCGTCCTTTAAAAATACTTACCGTATGCCTGTATAGCACCTTTACCTTTACATACTAGGCACCTTACATTCTCTTCTATTCTATATAACATTACTCCATCTTTCATTACCATTTCTCCTCGTCCTCTTTTTTTCTAGTGTATTCTACGCACTATTTAAAGTGTAAAAAACAATAGAGAAACAAATGATTTCCTGACTTTATTATTCCTATTTTTAAATGAAGTCACGAATAACATTTCAGACCAAAAAACCCGCATTTCAGCTAACTCAACAGTAGAATATGCAAGCGTTTGTGCTAATATTAACGAAGGACTAAGTACACCGTTATTATCCAAATACATATTTCTGGGGGGGACTAAAATGATAGATGATATCGGTTTTTTAGGGGAGAAAATTTTAGAGCATAAATTAAAGATAGCAAAAGAAGTACACGAACATCGATTAAGTGGAATTTCAGAAGAAGAAAGAAAACAGCTTGCTCCATTTGAGGAAAAACTTATTAACATTCGAGCTCATTTTATCAGCTTATTTGGATTAGTTCTCAAAGAACATTTAGATGAAAAAATAGCATTTGAAAAGATATCGCAATGGGGAAAAGAAACCGGAGAAATGTTCTTTTCATTTAACGTTCCACTCGATGAAGCTTTAAAAGACACTAGATATTATCGAATTTTCTTATGGAAAACATTAAAGAATGAGATAAAAAAACAAAAAATGTCAGCAGATACGGTATTCGAAGTTGGAGAAATTATAGATCCACTTTTAGATCACGCTGCTTATTCTTTTAGTTTAAGTTATGTGGATTATCATCAGTTAACACTTAAACGAGCACGGAGCGCTTTTCTTGAATTATCTGTTCCTGTCGTACCACTAAAAAAAGGAACGGCTATTCTCCCTTTGATAGGCAATATAGACACAGAAAGAGCTAGTTATTTAATGGAAGAAACATTAAAATCAGCGAACAAGCTACACCTTCAACAACTTATATTAGATCTTTCTGGTGTTTTCATAATAGATACAATGGTAGCGGATCAAATCTTTAAAGTTATCGATGCTTTAAAACTACTAGGTGTAGAAACAATTTTAACTGGAGTGCGTCCAGAGGTTGCTCAGACAATTGTTAGCCTTGGGCTTGATTTTAGTTCAAAACGTATAATAGGCAGTTTGCAACAAGCAATAGAAGAACTTTTTGACGCATAAATTTAAATTTGCATTTAAAAAAAGACTCCCCTGTATAAAGGAAAGAGTCTTTTTGCTTTTCTAAAATTCAAAAACCTAATTGATAGTGCTATTATTAAATTATTAGTTGAACTAAAGAAATTAATATACATAAAGGCGCAAGTATACGTGTTTTTTTAAAGGAACAAAAAATGACTGTAAAAGATCCGGACTCAAAAGATATAAATTCAAAAGATATTCCATTGGAGACGATTAGTAAAAGGGCCAAATGGCACAGCGTTGGATACACACCAAGTTTCACGTATTGCCCTGCCTGTAAACAATCAATCGGCTGGCATCCAAAGGAAGACCGCTGTTGGAATTGCAATCAACGCGTAATTTGGAAATAACATAAGCTAGGCAAACCAACACTATAGTGATAACGAAACAAGCATATAAAAACCACGAGATGCATTATACAAAGTACGTGTTCTCGTGGTTTTTCAACATAAATTAAAACTATTTCAAATCTACAACAGGTTACCTTCTTTGAACTTCTCCGCTAGGTGAGCTCCACCCATTACACCGGCTTCATTACCTAAAGTAGCAACTACAAATGTAATAGCTTCATACGCTCTAGGAAGAGTATATTTTTTAACTTGCTTTTGCACTTGTTCCAACAGAAAAGTACCTGCTTTAGATACACCTCCGCCTATCACAATAACTTCTGGGTTGTTGGTGTGGATGATATGACTCAACGCAATACCTAAATACTTCATTGATTCTTCTACTGCAGAAAGAGCATAGGAATCTCCATTACTAGCAGCTTCAAATACGTCTTTTGCTTCTATTTTACCTTTTTGCTGTTTAATGTCATATAAGATTGTTGAATCTACATATTCCTCAATCACTTCTTCCCCTAATCTAACAATACCTGTAGCGCTTGCGATAGTTTCAAGACAACCTTCTTTTCCGCAACCACAAGTAATCCCATTATCTTTAGAGAAGATGTGCCCTATCTCTCCACCCATTCCATTTGAACCACGTACTACATTTCCGTTTACTATAATCCCTCCACCTACTCCGGTTCCTAATGTAACCATTACTACATTTTGTTTCCCTTTCCCTGAACCTAACCACATCTCTCCCATAGCAGCCAAGTTAGCATCATTTTCTAACTCAACAGGTAAGTCTAGTACACTTTCAAGTTCTTTTTTAAGAGGATAGTTTGCATCCCAAGGAATGTTTGGAGCGTGAGCAATGGTACCAGCTTCATAATCAATAAATCCTGGTACACCAATACCGACTCCTACGAAATCATCTTTATTCAAACCAAGTTCAGCTATCTTGCTGTTAACGGTTTCATTGATATCAGTTACAATATCCTTACCGCTATTTGTTTTATTAGTTGGAATGGACCACTTAGCAAGACATTCTCCTTGCACTTCGAAAAATGCTACCTTAACTGTAGTGCCTCCAATATCAATACCAATACTTTTATTTTTCAAGAAAATAACCACCCTTTTGTTCAAGTATATTTATAATTTAAAAAGCTAATTTTAATATTTTAAAATTCTCCACTATATACATTCGCTTTTAAAGGTTATTTTCTTTTTTTATTCTTTAAATCCCTTCAATCACTATTTTTTCTTTTTTCACTCAAATTCTAAATCCGTTCTAAACTATATACAACTATCTAATAAGGAGAGTGCCAACAATGTTAAAAGAAACAATTCAAAGAAAATGGAATGAAGCGGTTGATAAGGGCAATGCCACAAACAAGGAATTATTAAAAAAGATTATTTTTGTAGATACAAGCAGTGAAGAATATGATGATAACTGGATGATCAACTTCAAAGTAAATAACAAGGTCTATCATTTAGAGTACGACAGAAAAGGCAAACCAATGTACTTTTGCTATGATTTAGAAAAAGAAACAGGGATTAGCCTACTAGAATTGGAACAAGTAATGGATTGTTACGAGGGAGAGGACGGCTTACGTAAAGATTTATATGAATTAATCTACACTCTTTCTCCTAAACAAAAATTCGAATTATTAAAAGCTGGTAAAGGCATTAATGGGTTTAACGTAAAATCTTATGAATATCAAAATGGAAACTTAGAAGTAGTTTTAACAGATCCTGCAAATGAGAAAGAATGTACAATTTGTGTACCACTTACAAATGCAGTTATCTCAGTAAACGAATTTAATAAACGCAAGTAACTAATATATGAGGTAAAGCTATATAGTTACACACTTTCCACATAAATAAAAAAGCCAACTTTAAATCTTAAAGTTGGCTTTTATTTATACAACTGTTGAATTTGTCTTACAACAACCTACTTACAATCGCTTTATCTCAATGTTCTCTTTTCTTCTCTAACTTTTCTACTGCATCGGGATCAAGCTCTGCTGATATCCAATCCCCTTTTTGGGGAAATTCTAGATTACGAATAAAGATTTTGTTAGGCACTCTTTTTTCTAAAACTTTTGCCTGACAGTTTTTGTACATAACCACTTCGCGTTCTTTGATATCTGTCCATAACAACAATTGCAGGACCCCTTTCAGCTTTTAGAAGTTGGTATTTTAAAACACCATTTTACATTTTATTATATTTCTTTAAAATTGTGAAATTAATTATTTATTTTACAACAAAAAAATAATTAAAAAGTCACCATTATGTTCCATTATGCTCCTAATACTCTTACAAATTTCATTTATTTATGCTATACTAAAATAAATGTATTATGAGTTTTCGAATTTCTGTGGAAAGAATTCAAAACTACTTTTGCGCAAGAAACTTTGCTATTTTATAGCAAGGTTTTTTTATTTTCACTAATACCGGCAGTTAAATATTAATTAGCACTTAACCCAGCTTTTCTAATTTTAAACAGGTTTACATAGTTTACTACGAGTAAGCCTATACCAACTACAAAGGCATTCACATATTCATTTTTATGGAAAACAGCCGCATATCTATTAAGCGGAGTTAAGTAAACAGTCATACTGACACTAATAGCTATTAATATGAGCACCAAAAAGGAATATTTTCTGTCTTTTCTTATGTATCTTAAACTAAATAGAGAACTAGTGGTGATTACCCAACCGCTTAATACAATTAAAGCGTGAGAAATTCTTTCTTCATATAACGAGTGAAAATTATAAATTACTATTGATAGGATAATTGCAGCCAGTAATGGCATTACAATCAATATTTTTATTTGCGTATTAATACGCTTAAGATTAAATTGTTTACTGTATAGCTTTGGAGCCCTTTTTGTGATAATTATGGAAAGTACGGCTATCACCAATGCCAGTAAACAAATAAACGAAACAACCAAACATCTCCCCCACCTTTCTAAAATCCTAGAATATACAAATAATATTATATTTTTCTTAATTTAACAATATAAGTTGTTACCCAAAAGCTATTTGGATTATTAAGTCAGAAAGAAACCTTTAAATGCATAATCAACATTTCTAATATTTTGACCCCATCTACCCTACCGCTCTTTATTTAGAACAAGAGACTCCAACCTATTTTGCTTTATTTCCAAAAAACAAACTTATGTCTGCTAATATAATAAAAATCTAAAGGAGGCCAGGCATTAAAGGTGATTAAGTATTTTTTTGTTTTGGGGAAAATTTCATAAAATAACTATTTATTCATCAGAAAAGTATAGTTAGAATGGGGTAAGAGAAATGATTTAGATACATTAAAATTAAGTAAGTAAAATGTTTAAATTTGTAAGATTATAAGAAAAGATTATTTGTTTCGAGGTGTTTTATGGAATCATCAACATTTTTTATGAGTGCTATTATCGCACTTCTAGCGTATTTAATCGGATCAGTGCCCTTTGCACTTGTGATTGGGAAAGGTTTTTATAAAACCGATGTTCGCAATCACGGAAGCGGCAACTTAGGAGCCACAAATACATTTCGTGCCCTAGGAAAGAAAGCCGGCATCATTGTAATGGTAGGTGATATGGCAAAAGGTTCACTAGCTACTTGTCTACCGCTTATTCTAGACAACAACTTACATATGCTTATTCCTGGATTTATTGCAATCCTTGGACATAGTTATCCAATATTCGCTAAGTTTAAAGGTGGAAAGTCAGTAGCAACTACTGCTGGTGTATTCCTTGCGTTCTCCCCTTTATCTTTTATTTTAGGAATTTTAGCTTTTCTGATCACATTGAAATTTTCTAAATATGTTTCTCTATCTTCTTCAATTGGTGCTTTAGTTGTTTTTCTAACATCATTTTTTGTAGGAGATATAGTATTAATCATATTTGCAGCTATTATTGTTGTATTCATTTCATTTAAACATATAAAGAACTTTAAACGTATTATAAAGGGTACAGAACCCAAAGTAACTTGGATATAATCACAAAAAAAGACCATTTCAAATACATTATCTGAAATGGTCTTTTTCTATGTGTGTTTTAGCGAGCAATCTTTTCTTATATTAATCAAACTGTACTTCTTATATTTCTTGAGTATTAAATTTCTTTCTCTTAATTTTTAATCACAGTTTGATTTGCTAATCTGTCGCAAATCTTTACTACTTATTGACTTGTTAACTCTTGAAACTTGTATTCACTCTTTCCTATTTTATCTACGCTATTTAAACGGACAACTATATACATTTCTTTCCCTTATTCCTTTACCTATGTATTAATCAAACGATTGTTTAAACATAGCAAACATCATTTCTTTTATCAATGAAAATTAATAGAACTTCTTTTTAAACTTTTCTATTTTTGCGTTCTCTCCCACAATCAATATATAATCTCCTCTTTCAAAAGGGGTTTCCGCAAAATGAGCGGTTATCGGCTCTCCATTTCTTAAAATAAGAGACACGTTTAAGCTGTATCGTTTAGAAAAATCCAACTCACCTAAAGTTTTTCCCCATAATTGCTCTGGCACTTCCATTTCAACAGCAGATACATTTTGAGTGATGACGAAGTACTCTACTACCCCTGTCATTAACTCTTGTCTTGCTATTTTCATACCAGCTTCTTCTTCAGGGTAGATTACACGATCAGCACCTAAACTAATTAAAATCTCTCCAACCTCTTTTGTGATAGCCTTAGCTATAATTTTTTTAGCATTACGTTCCTTTACCTTTTTTGTAATTAAAATAGCGGAATATGCATCTGTCCCAATTGCAATAAAGACTGCATCAAATTCATCTATATCTAACTGATCCAATACATCGTTGTCACGAAAGTCTCCTATTACACAATGGGTCGCGTACTGATCGATCTCATCTAAGCTCTTCTCATTCTGGTCACATACTACGATATCAGCTTTTTTAGCATTTAACTCTTTAATAATTCCACTACCGAATCTTCCGGCACCAATAACTAAAAATTGTTTCATCGTATTCCCCCTTATTAACCTACTGCCAAATCTTCTCGTAAATATTTCAGTTTAGAATTCTCTACTTTAAATACAAAATAAATAAGTGTAAAAATACCGATTCTTCCTATTACCATTAAACACATTAAGATTACTTTAGATATACTAGATAACTCCGATGTAATACCTAATGATAAACCTGTGTTAGTTAAAGCTGATACAACCTCAAATAACACTTTCTCTAATGAAAAAGATTCAAAAAATATAAGAAGAATTGTAGATATAACTACCAGTGTAGTAAAACTTAGAAAGATCAAGAAAGACTTGTTAACAGCTTCTTGTGTAATTGTTTTCTTACCTATTACGGTATGTTCCTGAGACTTTACAACAGAGACCATCTTTGCAACTAAAACTCTAAATGTCGTTAATCTTATTCCTCCACCAGTACTAGAAGAAGCTCCTCCTATAAACATTAAACACATCATTACTAAAACAGTTGTTTCCGCTAATGAGGAAATATTCATAGTAGATATACCTCCGCTACGTAACGTTGCTGATAAAAAAATAGAATTTGCTACTTTATCAGCAAAATTTAAAGATGAAAGTATCTTATTATGCTCTAATAAAAAGACAAACACAGTACCTACTCCTAGTAGGATTAAATGCATTCGGATATTTATCTTTGTAAACAGACTTTTTTTCTTTCTGAAGGAGAACAAGATTTCCATTATCGTAGGGAATCCTAAGCTACCTAAGAAAATAACAGCAGCTGTAGTGTAGAGTATCAATTTATCCGTTTTATAAACTTCAAAGCCGAACAATGTAAATCCAGAGTTCGTAAAACTGGCTACCGAATGAAAAGCTGCTACAAATATTGCTTCTCTGTTGCTATCATAGTGCTGTCGTATGTCTCCATAAATTAGAAAGAAGCAGACAGTTTCAATTATCAAAGCAATAATTAAAACTGAAAAACTTAAGGATTTTATTGTTTTGAGATTGCTCTGGTTCTGATCTCGAGATATTAAAATTAGGCTAGACATACTTATACGCTTACCCATAGCTAAAAACAAATAACTTATAAGAACTAATATACCGATGCCACCAAGCTGCATTTCTATAATTAAAAGTGACTGGCCAAGCCTAGTTAGCTCTTTCGCAACATCTAAAGTAGATAATCCTGTAACACTCAAGGCACTAGTAGACACAAATAAGGCATCTATATAAGATATATGGCCTTTGTGAGCAACAGACAATGAGTATAAAACAGAAAAGCAAATAATTACAGAAATATATAGTAAGAATATATATCGAAACGAGTTAATAGTAGCGCGATTTTGTAGCATTTAATTCTCCATTCTTTTTAAAACAATTATTCATTCATTTTTTCTTAACTATTTCCTTATGCATCTATACCTCTAAAAAATAAAAAAGAAACTTAGATAAGATACCTAAGTTTCTTTTTTGTAATTTTTATAAGTATTGTTTATTTTATAAAGTGCTTATAGTAAGTCACTAAAATATATAACAGCAACGGGTTAACAAGAGCTGAATAAAATAAATTCCACCATCCATAATGAAAGTAACCCCAGGGTTCGGGTAGCAGCGTTATTAGCTCATACGTTAATAAAGCAACCTCCCAACAAACAAAGTACTTTATTTTTTCCCTCACACAATTTTGAAAGGGATAAAAATTTAAAAACAGCACATTAACAGGCTGTACTAAGACCAAATATGTAGGCAGCGAAGCCCAATCAACACTCTTTGAGAAATACCAATAGCCTTGATATTTAATATCGATATAAATATCAAATGCCGCTTGAAATGCCGCTGTAAACATCCAAATATGAGCAATTTGTTTCTTGGAAAATTTTATATTGAAGATAAAAAGTAGCAAGTTAAATGTAATAATAGCTATAATGAGTCCTATCATAATTTTTCCCTTTTTGTTTTTTCTTATATTGCCCCTATTTGGTAAAAATATGAAAATAATTAAAAGCGGGAGCTTATTGATAAGTAAGCACCCCTTTTTCTATTTCTCACCATTGTTTATGTAAAAATTCAAATCAGCATTTTTTTACTTGAAATGGATAATATTAACCCTAGCAATAACCTCATATGTGATATACGTCCTTGTTTTTAATTCATAAAGTAAATTAGTTTTCGAAACTCTCTCTTCGTATATTCTCTTCTATTAATCCTTACTAATATAATTAAGCTCGAATTAACCCTAACTTTCTACTCTCTATAACTCCCTTGACATAATTAAATAGAATCTTACATACCCTTTGTAATAAAGACAAGTTAACCACCTAAGTATAAATCTACTATTTTAACAATAACTCTTACTATTTATTATTCCGTGCTATTATTTTAAAAATTTTTAAGGAGCTAGATAGTATGAAAACTTTCCTAATAGAAGAGAAAACCAAGACCCAGTATACGTTGCATCTAGAAAAAGGTATTGTACAGAACAAATTTTATGTACGAAACACCGGCCCCTCAATTCTTTTTAACGATTTTTCCTGTATAAAAGTAGAGAGAGACTTTGTATTATTCAAAGCAGATGGTATATACGCCGCATATCAAACAATATTTCAAACAGAAAAAAGCCTAAAACAAATGGTGAATAGTTGCTATGTAATTGACTTACACGGTGTACCTAGATGCATTAACTTGGAGCAATTTAAATTAAAAGTAATTGAAAAACCAATTACCGAAGAGGACTTTATTAAATGGTTTTGAATACAAAAAGAGACTTCCTGTAAAAGGAACTGTCTCTTTTTCTTTTCACAAAAGCAGAATTTACTACCTTAATGTCCTATTACACCTTTTAATTTAGTCTTCTTTTGTTGACAGCATTAAAGTGACATTTAAATTACCCGCTTAAATATTTAATTGTCTTATTCAGAGGAGGTTCCAATGAGACACGATCCTATTTTTAATAAGTCAGACATTGTAGTAAGAGAAGTAACAAAAGGCATTTTTAAAATAGAAAAGTCCACCCTTTCTTTTTATAAAGTGGGCTCATATTTAGATAGCGGTACATTAACAGTATTGTTAAATACTCAAAATGTTCTTTTGTTAAACAAAGACGATTACGTTGTGCACTCTAATTTTAGGGTAAGCAGCTAAAAGTTTACGTATTATATAAAAAACGCGAAGCTTATTTCGGCTCCGCGTTTTTTTGTTTTCTAGCTCCCTTAAGATATTTAGGTAGATTATGTATTAAAGTGCTCTCCTGACTCATATCTGCAATCCGCTATCTTCATACATTCATCATCACATAGATAAATGCCGTGCTTGCGGTCTAACCAAGGCGTTTCTTCCCCACAAACATAACAAGAATCACATTTCAGCATTTTTAAACAACAATGATTAAAAGGCATATATCCCGTAACAAACGGTTCCCTTTCTTCATCACTTAATTCTATTAACTTCTTACCTACTTCTTTTGCGTATTTATCCATTTCGTAGAAGTTGTAATTCAAACGTCTTACTTTGCTCCTCACTTAGTCCACCTACAATCCAGCTTAATTTAAACATTTTCCTCTGTTCCTTGTTTTTGTTGATTGTTTTTTTCTTCCTCTTCCTCTATTTTTGCATTCTAATATTTTCTGTATTTCCTTAAAAATTCAAAAAGTAAATTATACTCTGAATGCACAAGTACAAAAGAAATCACTATTAAAGGAGTTTTTATAATGTTTAAATTGTTAGACTGGTGTTTTTTCTCAATAGGTATATTATTTGTAGCATTCTGGTATTCAAATTCTCCAACAGAGTATCCATTTACCTTATTAGGAATGTTACCTGTTATTATTTCGTTTTTCTCTCTTCTCACAAGAAAGAGCAATGTGTTTTTACACTATTTTTCAACTATAGTTAGTTACTCAGTGTTTATCTATTTTTCGTTAGATATTCTTTTTGATTTCGTACATCTACCTCAATGGAAAACTTACGCTACTATAGTTGGCGGTGTCTCATTTGCACTAGCGGGAAAGTTTAAGACAGATGTAATAACAAGTGCCTTAGCTGGATTTTGGGCTTATGTATCTATTTCCTTATTTAAAAGCAAGAACCTTAATATTATCTTTGATTTACACAATCCAATGTTTTTTGAAAAACTAAAAATAATTGGCTTAATGATGCTCTGCGTCTCTATTCATTTAGCAGTTCAACACTTGTTACTTAAAAAAAGAAACACAAAAACTAAAAGAACGGCTAGTACTCAAAGCAAGAGAAAACCATCATATAGTAAAAACAAAAATAATTTTAAAGCAAAAGAAAACAACTTCAAAACAAACGAAAATAAAAAATATAATTTCTAAGGAGAATTAGAATGAAACTATTTAAAGGATATGATTGGATACTAATAGCGGTAAGTTTAATATTTCTTTTATACGTTGCAGCAAATGACTTAATTAATTTACTTTCAGAGAAAACTTCGGATATTGGAATTTCTTTCTCAAACGGAATAATTCTGGGTCTTGTATTACTTATCTTATCTTGTCTTACACTAACGAATAAGGTTACAGGTAATTTAGGCGCAAGTGTATTAAGTTATGGTTTATTAGGTTATTTCCTTTTCCTTACTTGTACAGGAAATGAATTTCATCCGGTACACAATAAATATCAAGCGTTATTTCTACTAGCATTCGTCGCTTACTCCCTTATTTTCAAAGCAGGAACATACAGTATTTCTTTAGGTATTAGCATCTTTTGGGTATATTTAATCGCAAGTTTTCACGAAGGAAATATTAAAACATTGTTTGATCCTTCAGAAGAAACTCTTCGACTCAATCCTAATTGTATGTTAGTTGTGATTTTATGTTTGACTGTTGCTATTGCTATTGAACACTATAAAAGAGCTGAATCTAGAAAAGATAAGCGTTTCAAAGAGAACAAAGGAAGAAATAACAATACCGGTGCCAACAATAGCAACAATTCTGGCACTATTCATATTAATAGACATTATTATAATAACCAAGGGAATCACAACAATCATCACCACGATCATTATAAGACAACGGAATTTAACGGAACTCCCGTTGAAGATTGGAATCTTAACTTTGGCCCTATAAATGATAATAGTTGCTACGATCATCACTATGATTAATTTGACTACATAGATACTTGTGAATTCTATTAGTAAATCTTAAAAAGACCCGACTTCTTAAAGTCAGGTCTTTTCTTTTTTAAAATTTCCACTCAAAAACAACAATCATCTTTTTTATTTTATTTTTAAGGATTACTTTTCATTCGTCAGAATTTTCTATTTAAGGAGTGTGATTTCAATGATTGGATGGTTTATTATTTCAGGTATTTTAACCTTGTACGGTTATGTTGTAGGACTTCAAGGTTGGGAAGGTGAATTTAAATTTTACCTTAAAGTTATTTGGTTAAACACTGGTCTCCTTGGAATGATTATCTTTGGTTCCCTAGCAGTATTTAATTATATTAAAGAGCATAAAAATAGTGTAACTTGAGTCGTTGTTTCTAATTAACAACGACTTTTTTTGTTGGTTTCTTTTTTACTTATAATTAGCGCAAATCACCTCCCTACTAAGCATATTGTGGTAAAATATATCTAAATAGTACCAATTACATAGAGATTTTTTATTACATAAGCTTTCTCTATTTAAAATTAGAAAGTAGAAAAGTTTTAAAACATTTAATAGAGATTATATATGCTGTAAGGAGAGTAAGATATGGCGCAGTTTTTAGGGAGAGACCAATTAGAGAGTACACTTCATTCCTCAATGGATTTATCTCACAGTGACATTAAAGGGTTAGAAGGCGAACTAAAAGTTGGAGATTTACTTGCTAAACATTTACCAGAAGATACGTATGTAATAGCACACCCATCAATAGGAAAATACGATCCTGATTTTTTAATTATTTCACCCCGCTATGGTTTTAGACTCTTAGAAGTTAAGAACTGGAGTATAAACAATATAAGTAACGTTTATTCAAATGGAGCAATGAAAATAGCAAGTATTGACCAAACGCGTAACCCTTTAAACCAAGTTAAAAAGCACATTGATGAGTTTAACGGTTACTTGAAATCCTTGAAAATTAGTACTCCTGGGGATTTCTATAAGTTAGTTGGATTTGGCGTTATCCATATTGGTTTTAAAAGGTCAGATATCCAGCAAAAGATAGGCAATTGGGATTCAAGGAACAGGGAAAGTTTTTTCAAACATCATCTATTTGCAGACCAGTTGAATAATAACCTAGACTATTTACTAGAAAAAGCAACTAAGTACCCCTATTACGACAGAAGGGTAATGTTTTCAGCCGCTACCCTTCAACAAATTGTTGAGAGTGTTACAATTTCTGATGAGATTACATATGACAACTCTCAAGAAGTAAGTAACAAATTAAATAAATTCGATGAGAAAATAGCGAAGTTAGAAAAACACATTGAAAAAATACAAAACGGTAATGCAGAGGAAATCAAAGATCCTATATCCCCTTCACCTGATACTACCGAACCAGTAATAAAGAATCCGGTTAAGATAGAAGGTAGTAGACAAGGACGAGGTAAACAGAAGAAAAATAAATTAAAGAGTTTTATCCCTGCCGCAGTTCTAGTAGCAGTTTTAGGTATAGGTGCTGCTTGGTTCTACCTACCAACAGTAAAAAGCGATACTACGGAACCAACTGAGCCAGCTCAAACGAGCCAAAAAACGGGGGAAACTCAAGACACTCAAGATGTGCAACCAGTTAACAGCAATGTAAAAGAACAAGATAATACCATTGAGACACCTGTTGAGAATTCTACTTATACTAATGTCGAAGATTTAACAGCTAACGCTAAATTAGGCGATTACGTAGAATTAGAGACTACAGTACAACAGTTCACCTATGATCAAGGTAGCGGTACTAAGTTTTTGATTTTAAGTGATGGCCAAACGCAGATGGATGCCGTTATTTTTAAAGGGACGGAAGTACCCTTCATTAACCAAGGAGAAACATACACTTTTAAAGGGGAATTTAACGAGTATAAGGGTAAAAATGAGTTAATTATAAATAGCGTAGAGTAACGATTAAAGCACTCGAGTAGAGTGTTTTTTTATTTAACTAAAAAATGACTTTTCAAGCTTCTTTTTCTTTGATATAATCAACAAAGAACAAGTGTTCGTATCTCACTTTAAGAAAAAATAGGTCACTCGAAGTAACCTATTTTTAAGAGAATAGCTTTTCACACACACCGATCAGTTTAGCTTTAATATTGTAAGTCGATAAATTATATAAATAACTATAGAGTTAAGAGTGAATAAAACCGGATATAATTTAATAGTATTAAATAACATTTGATTTTCAAAATCAGGAAAAAAGAATGTTGTTATTCCTGCTTGAGTGAAAAAGAAAAGAAATACAATACCTACAAAATAAATAAACTCTTTTTGAAGTTTCTCTACTTTTGTTTCGGACTTTTGCCTTAATTCTTCGCCTAAAGCTTCTTCAATTTCTGACAAGAAATACTTTGCAAGCACTAAGGAGAACAATATTAATCCACCTATTATAAAAATATTGTTGCTTTTTAAAGCTTCCCAAGACCGTTCTGCAAGAAATTGCTTAGTAAAAAACAACGAATAGAAGGAACAAAAGGCAATAAGCAAAAACCTAACTTTTCCCTCTATTTTTCTAACACTCTCCATTAAAGTGGATTCAATTTTCTTAGTGTCTTCCATATGATCACATACCTTCCCCACATATTTTTTAAGATTCAATTAAAGGCGTTGAGTTCGTTTAAGTATGTATTATTAGAAGTTTTGTAAAAGGATTTTATTAACTATTATTTAATTGGTTGTCTCATTAATTCTAGCCTAATTAATCATTAGAGAACTTTCTACTCACTTATTACAATAAATTAACAAAAATACACTAAAATAGAACTTTTTAACGACATTATTAATATTTACTATACCAATTTTTTTAGCTTTTTTCCATATTATTCTCTTTTGTACTTATAATTTATGAAAACAGAAAAAGGAGAGAAATTTATGAACCACATTAACAAAAAAGGAACAGTCCCAACAAGAAAAATGAGCAATAAAAATCGTTTTATATTTTCTGTTGTAAGTACAGCAGTGCTTACGCTTTTTGTTGGATGGGCACCATTAGTATCACTCTTATTTAGCGAGAATCCAAAAACAAACGATATATTAGCTTTGTTTTTCATTTTCCCTGCATTGTGTACTATAGCTTTATTTAGAGCAACCGTTAAAGGTTTTACAGGATTTTTTGTTAGTTTAGGATTTATGCTAATCCTACCTATCATTAACTTTAACGGATTGTATATGGGCGAAAATGGACGGCCTGCCGAATTTGCGTTTTTTGAATCTGCTTTTTACTCTGGTAGACTCGCTCTTTTATTAGGTTCTATAGGTTTCACCATTGTTTTAGCTTTTGCTGTTTTTCGCACTTTGCGTACTAATGTTAAGGTGCAATAAATCTCAAAAGAGACTTCAAATTATTGAAGTCTCTTTTTAATAACTTAATGAAAAAAGCCTTGTTGTAATAACAGGCTTTTTGAACTTTATAAATTACAATAGATTAACTAGCTTTTCTTTTCTCATTCATTAATCGCTGCTTTTTTTCAGCGTATTTTTTTTGTGCCTTCACAATGTCTTCTCGATTTAACTTCCCATAGATGCACTTATATGCATAGCTATCATCTTCTTTTTTGAATTGACTTGTTTCTCTAACTTCTTCAAATTTTTCTTTTGTTCTTTCCCATCTATCAAAATCTATAGAAACTGTTCTATCAACTTTCTTCAGGAAGTTATCTTTCGCATCCTCAAGCGCAGGTTCCGTAAATTTAGCTCCAACTAATTTTAAGTATAACGATGCACTATTATATTTCCCTCCCATTGCTATATATTTTTCTTCTACACCAACAAGAGCAGTAACGGTTCCATTAGCGGGTACATCCAGTTGTTCGAAATGTACATCCAATTGTTCAAAATGTACATTTGGCCAATTCTCTAATTCATCAGCAATCATTGAATACAGTTTTTTTCTTAGTTCTTTCACTTTCTCTTCCGCTTTTTGTTCCTCACTTAATTCTTCCACTTTCTCTTCAGTTACTTCTAATTTAACCTCCTTCTGTTCAATAACCTTCCTGTTGGTTTTCTTTCCTTTCTCAGATCCAACTTTTTTATCTTTAGGTTTGTTAGTAGTCTTTTTGTTATCTTGTACTACTTCTTCAGTATCAAGCTTTTTCTCTTTCTTTTTCTCATCATCAAAAAATCCTAATCCTTCAAACATATCCCCTGTTACCGTGTCTATATCCGTATTAGCTACTTCTTCGTTATTTAATTCATATGCTTTTTCCATTATGTACACCTCGCGAATTTTTTACTATTTTATCCTCGAATTTGCACGATGTGGAAAAATAAGTATTTTTTTGCACATAAAAAAGCGGAACCTCTACAGATTCCGCTTTAAACTTATGTAAATAGATCATAGAATGATTTCACTGTATATATACCGTTAAACAAAACCGTGCATAATAGCACCATTTTAGGTATTGAAGATGTTTTTGCCCATCCATACTTTGTGATAACCTTAATAGCCCACAATAGCATTACTAACATCCAAACATTATATACCGCTGTCATCATATGAGCGTAATATCCTAACTCTGGAGCCTTAACTTCTATAACATTCGAACCTACAGCTAAAACAGCATATACAGCTAATGTTGCAATACCTAAAAGTGATAACTTGTAGTCCCCTTGAGTTTTTAGCATATTTAAAAATAGAGAGATATTATTCCGCTTTCCCATCAGACGTCCCCCTTTTCTTCTTCCTTATATAGAAATCAATACTTCTCAACACTATCCATTAATTTTATAAAAAGCTGATTTTTTTGTTGGTCCTTAAACCAGCTCTTTATATTTGTTAATTGTTCCTGTTGAGCATTAATTAGTTCATTATATTTACCGGTTATAGCTTCTTCTAGTAATTCTATTTTATAAGTATTAGCACTTATATTATAATCAATTCCTAACTTACCAATCTTTAATAGCAAAGATGGCATAGTGTGCTTCTTGGATTGAAATATCTCTTTTTCAAGCTTTAAATCCTCAAGCTTCTTCTTTATTGCTTTCTCTTCACTATCATACGCATCCATCTTCTTGTAAAGCTCTACTAGTTCTTTTCCGTCTTTCTCTTTTTCTAAATAAGTTAACAACTTCACTTATCTGTCACCGCCACTATTTCTAATATATATTATAAGATCTTGTTTAATTTTAACACCTTTCCATCACCTAATGCTATGACATATTATCATCCCTCTTAACTACCTTAATAATCTTATCAGCATTTCTAAATTATAAAGCACCAACCCTTAACTATATTAAATCGATATTTTTCGTTTTTTAACTTTTTATCAAATATAATCTTAAAGGTTATTTAGAGAAAAGGAGTTATAACCTTATGAACACAATTACACAACACAATAAAAGTTTAGCTAATAGCATAACTACAAATAACGCTGGCTCACTAACTGTCATATCAGGTCCTATGTTTGCCGAGAAATCGGGAGAACTTATCAGAAGACTTGATAAATATGAAAAATATGGACAAAAAAGAGTTAAAGCATATAAACCTGTAAATGATAATCGTTTTGCAGAAGATATGATTGTAAGTAGATTGAATCAACAAAGATACAGCTTCCCTGCAACGAATTTGCCTTTAGAATTATCTGATGAAGTAGTAGAACATATTCTGCAGGAATGTGATTCATATGATGTGATCGGTTTTGATGAGGTTCAATTCTTTAAAAAGAATATTATGAAGCTTATTGATGAATTAATTTACCGTGGCAAAGAAGTAATTGCAGCTGGATTGAATATGGACTATAGAGGAAAGGAGTTTGGTTTTATAGGTGGACTTATGGCAATGTCTGACGAGATTATAAAGTTATTTTCGTTCTGTAATGTTTGCGGAAGCCCAAAAGCTACGCATACCCAAAGAATTGTAAATGGCAAACCTGCTAAAACAGGACCTATTGTGTCAATTGGAGATAAAGAATCTTATCAAGCTAGATGTCGTAATTGCTATGTCCCCCCTCACAAAGCCTAAATTTAATATGCATAATTGAAGCGGAATAACGCTTAAAAAGAACCCTGTTGATGAATATTTTCAATAGGGTTCTATTGTGTTCATAAGGGAAACAAGGAAACTTTTTCTAACATATCTAAATCTTTTTGTTGCATTGGGCTATGCATAGTAAGAAAATAATTGTAAAATCTAGGTGAGAACAAAGAGATAGACACATTCAATAACAACATTTACTATATCAATCTTACAAATTAAACATTTAAGAATATTTGAACGGAATAAGTATAAACTGCACAGCATATACAACATTAATTAATACTGAGTTAATAAAGTGCTGGTAGTCTGTTATCCAATAAAGCAACTGAGGAGTTTGATAATATGCAAGGTTATATAGGATTAGTTCGATATAGTTGTGGAACAATCCATTCATTTAATTTAGATAAAGGCCTAAAAAGTTTGTGCGGAAAAAAGTTTGGCATTCAAGAGAAAATAACTTGGGGTGATTCTTCCGAAGTTACTTGTACATCGTGCCAAGAAATTCTATACGAGAAAAATCAAACGAATTTTGATTTAAACGAGCAACATTATTCATTGGAACACAGTATGGAAGATGAAACTAATTATAACATTCCTTATTTTGAAGATAGTATACCAGAAGCGGACGATTCTTATGATCCTCAATTAACAGCAGCTGAAGTTGAAGAAGAAAACGTCCCTTCTATGGCAGCGGAATCTACTGATACAACAGCTACTACTGAGACTAGTAGCAACATTTCTACAGATTTTGAAGAAGGTAATACAGAATTCAAAGTGGAGCATCAAACAAGAAACGAATCTAACAATAACATTTCAATTGTTGGAGATGGTACACTTGAAGCAGATGATTCTTACACTTTCCAATCGACAACGGTAGAAGAAATGTATAAAGAAATCTTGCAAGAAGTTGCTACTTCTGTGGAAACAAATTCAGTTAATACTACAGTTACTAATAAGACTAGCAATAACGATTCTTCAGATTTTGAAGAAAATAATTCAGAAGTTGATTCAGAAAATAACTCTAACAATACAGACAATAACACAGGAAACTTAGATAACTTAGATGACCTTGAAGATTTAAATATAAATGAAGAAGCTGATGAACCAGTTATCATTTTAATTTAATAATGAGCATAAGGTTGGTGGATATTATTTCACTAACCTTTTTATTTTGTCTTTTTTCAAACAAGTTTCCCTCTTCACCTTATTATTTTAAAAATTTGGAGGTGGTGGTAGTGGGAATTTCAAGAGAAGAAATAGCAGAAATAATACCAGAAGCTCTTTTTGCAGACGGTTTTGATGAAGCATTACTTGGTTATGTACAAAGGGCTGGAATGATGGTTGCATTATACGATGCGAGAAAATGTATTGAGGTTCTTATGATTAACGATAATATGAGCGAAGAAGATGCGCTTGAGTACTTTCAATATAATGTTTTAGGAGCTTGGGTTGGCGAATATACACCTGTTTTCGCATTCCTAGATGATTATTTATAAACTAAGATAGTTTGTTATCTTAGTTTTTTTATCGGCTGCTAAGCTGAGTCCGTTACCTAACAACCGATAAAATTAATAGTAGCGCTATTTTGTAAAGATCTACTTCAACATACTTCATCCCTTTGCTCTACAACCAGCCAAATGAAATATCCAAAAATAAATCTTTCGGTCTTATATTATCGACAAATAGACTTTGATTTATACACAAAATTTACAATAAAATAACTTTTTTAAGGTTCTAATGACACGCTAACTAATTTACTTATTTAGCAAAAAAATGTATTCTATAATAGGTAATATCTTAATATTATGAATATTGTTGAAAAAAAGATGAATTACTAAGGGGATGCTAAATTTGGAAAATGTATGGTTAGTAAAAACTTTTAAAGATTGGGCAAAACGTTTTACAGAAGCAGAAACTCCTTATGTTGCTCTTGATGAACCTGGAATTAATGAAGACTACGGCCAATTAACCGAAAAAGACAAGACTTCTTTATTCAACGATTTAAAAAAACAAGCTAAAGAATCTAAAAGTTGGAATACGATAAGAATATTCTTCGATCGTTTTTATAACGATATTGCAGAAGGAGATATCATTGTTATAGGAACCGGTCAAACAACTAAGTTTAATGCGTATGCAGTTGTGAAGGTCACAAGTAATGCTTATTATGTAGATGCTCCTGACAGCTCTCATTCTCGACATAGAAGAAACGTACAAATATTATGGCAAGGAGAACCGTTCCCAGTGAAACAGTGGGGTTGGGCAAGAAGACTCGAATTATTAGAGAGTAAAGACCGTTTAAAAGAGATTATTGACATTTATTCTCAATTAAAACACTAATATTAAAAGGGAGCCCACACTTAAAATGTGTAGACTCCCTTTTTAAAATTACAAATTATCGTAACAGAATTACTCACCAAGTTATCCAGCCATACGTGCGGTACTCTTTGTTTACAGGTCTGTGTCACTTACCGCTACTTCTTTCTTTTTTCCAGTCGCGACGGAACTTTTTTCGGGTTATTTTTTTTACCCAAACTTCTTCCTTTTCAAAGAAGTGTTTACTTCTTAATTGTTTACGTCTTTGCTCATACCACTTCTTCTCGTTCGGGATCTTTGTTCTTCTCTTTTTCTCAAATAATTTTTGAGCAAGCTTTCTATCCTGCTCCATTCCCCAAAGCAACAATTCATTATAATTAATATTCAAACCTTTCACCCGTAGGCAGTTTAAAATTAGGCTTTCGCCTTGAACTGCCTACTTATAAGTCAGGTTTGCAAAACATATAAACCAACCCCTTCATTCATCTATATATTTATCAATGGTTATTGAATAGTGACGTATTTGTATATCCAAATCAATAAATCCCTTTTTCTGTGCATTTACCAGTGTTCCGTACATATACTCTCTTCCCACTGGATTACTAGTATGTATAAATATTTTATCGGCTCTTAAACGATTTAGGCAGATATATTTTACCAAATCATAACCTGTTTTCAGCAAATTCCCTTCTGTATCTTCTCCTAAATCGTGATCTAATGAAAGAATATGTACACTATAGTTCTCTAGATAGTGAATGGCCTCTTCCATTGTTCTTGCAATAACAAATCCATCTGGACACGCTCTTTTATCGTCTAAATACAAGTTAATACTTTTCTTTTTACTCATTTCACATTTCCCCAATCATTAATCTTTAGAAGTAGTAATTCTTCTTCGGTAAAAAGTTTTGTTACTTCCCTAGAATCAATAAATTGTTTAATAAAAGAAATGAGTTTTTCCTTTTCATTAGCGGGAATAGCCAACTTTCTAACCTTTGCATTCACAAATGCTTCTTGTTCGAGGCTATATTCTAAGTTTCTTAGATACAATTGCTCTGAATCCTTCACTCTTATGACCATACCTTGAGACAACCTAGAAAAAATTAAGTCTATATTTGTGTCCGTAGAAAGAATTAGTTCTTTGCCTTCTTCTATCCCTTGAGTTCCAATTATGTGTTCCTTAGGTTTGTAATCTCTATTTACAAGTCTCTCAATAAAAAGCTGATACCGCGCTTCTTGATTTTGTTGATAGTTGCTTAAGATGTATTCATATTTGTCCATTAGCTTCTTCAACAACTCTATACTCACTCGTACTTTTTTACCGCTAGATTTGAGTGATATTTTTCCCTCTTCTTTTACTACTGACAACTTTGTATACTGCTCAATGTTTCCGGCAACTAAATCAAAGTCTGAAAATCCAAACTCAGCAATTAGCTTATTGTTAACTACTTCAAACTTTGCGTCACATCTTAGCATTCCAAACTCTCTAATGTCTTTTATGTGAAGCGAATTAAATCCCTTCTCTAATAATTTTTCATTCTCTAATAGGTATTTAAATAACTTATCTTCCTTACTACGAAATAATCTTTGTAATAATTTCACTGCAATCCCCCCAGGTCAAACAGTTTATAAAACTTTTAAACCATTCACTTATTTTATTTAAAAGAAAAAGCCTTATCCATTTGTCCAGATAAGGCTTAATGACTAAATTTTCTTCATCAATAGTAACTCTAGGTTATTTTCTCTCTATCATATGTCTTTTTACTAGTTTGTTACGTATTTTTTGAAAAATCCGCTAATGCCTAGTTTTATGTAAAAAAATCACATTTGATAATTCATAATGAGTATGTATGTATGTATTTAACCAGTTTTTTGTATTTTAAAGAATAACTCGTCTTCCAGTATAGTTTCTATTTTATCCATTTCATCAAACCAAATTTCGACTAACTTAATTTCATTTTCTTCACAATATGTACGTTTAAGTTGATCCCTTTTTTGTTGTTTAATAAGGTCAGTTACTGTTTTATGAAATGGCGGAGTAAATTTCTTATGCTGCACTCCTTGAAACTCTATAACTATATTATATTCCGGCAAATAAAAGTCCATAGGCAACGTTTTATAGTGCTTACAATTGTGGTCTTTCCATTCACGAATAAACTTTATACCATTAGCTTCTAAAAACCTTCTTATTCTTTCCTCCCCTTTAGAAATATGACAATGTGGACACCCTGATCCTTTTCTAATATGGTTAGGAGCAGCCTCAAAGGGGTTTTTACACCTGTTGCAAAAATGCTTAATTTTAGTCTTTGAATTAATATATTCATCTATTACTTTAATGTCATTACCGTGAATCTCCCTTACAGATTCCATATATGTACTTTTTGCTTCAGTATATCCTGAGTTGCATAGCGGGCATCCTGATTCTGAATTTTGGATATGACCAGGAGTGGTAGGCCAGATATGTTTACATTTTGTACATTGAAATTTAGTTGTACTTTTCTTATGCACGTATTCTCCAAGCATTTTAACATCCGTTCTACCCTGCATATAGTTCATAAAATTCTCTTTGGCTTTCTGAACTCTCTCAATTCTAGCTTTAATTAACAATTCTTTGCTTCTTTGTATTCTCTGTGTGTTTTTAACCCAGCAATCCGGACATCCTTTCCAGCGGTTAGTGGACCTTGTAATATTTGAACCTACAACGTCCCATTGGTAATTGCACTCTAAACAACAAAGAGATACTAACCAACGCTGATCATTACCTTCCTTTTTACGCATCCCCTGTATCTTTAAAGTTTTAAATTCGTTTAGCTTATTTAAAATATTTTCTTTTGCTTTTTCTGAACGTCCAATATTTAGTTTCTTTAAAAAACATTTTTTACAAGCATTAGAACTTTTCTTTTTTCTAACTAACTCTCCCGCTCTAGGAATTGTTTTTATTTCATTACACTGTTTACATCTATATGTAATAGGCTTAGCAGAACCCAAGTATGGACTTAATATTTCAATTTGATTCTTTATTTTTTTCTTAACACGACTTAAAAAAGCCGCTTCCTTCGTTGGTGTCATATCTAAGCTCCCTTTTATATTTTTAGTTAATAAATTTTATTTCATAAAAAATATAAAAGGGAATAGTTAAAACTATAGAAATGTAATAAGTTAAACTTTTTAATTAAAAAAGAGACTTAATAAAGTCCCTTTGTAGTATTTATAATTAAATTGCTTACGAAAATTGATGTTCTTCCGGATTATCTTCCTCCAACCACTGCCCGTAAAGGTCTTTTTCAAATAGGCTGTCATCTATTTCATCTAGATACTTACCATTAAATTCTTCAGCCTCTTCTTTATTTTTGTCTTCATCATCATTTTGTTTATTCAACTCGTCTATTTGGCTGAGTTGGTTTATCATTTTCTTAAGTTGATAATTTCGTTCGCTCTTCGGAATGTATAATCCAAATTCGAAGTCACTAAAACCAACAGTGCCAATTCCTTCATACTCTTCATTAAGACAACCTTGTTCATCATAATAATCTATAAAGATGATTGGCTTTCTAAACGCTTCATCTGCATTATCAAGAACAAAGTCAACACGATCCTCTTCAGGAATTTCTAGTACTTTTTCATACCACTTTTTCATTAGTAATAATCGCCATTCCTCTTCTGAAACACTTAGAATTTCTGTTGAATTACAAGAAGTGTAAAAATGTAAAAACTTTATCATTTTCTTTTTAGGAATAACATTTTCAGTTAGCTTATTTAACTCATATCCTAAATTATGCTCTTTCATAAATTCCTCAGCTTTCTTAAATGCTGCATATCCGTCTGCTGTAGTTGATTTATAAATTGTGATTTTTTTCATTTTATTCTCTCCCTTTAATACGTTCCTTTAATCTAGTCTCATTGTAGAAGTATTTTATTGTTTGTGATAAAAAACTCAAAATTTCTAATTTCAATTTACCGCTAAGGTTTATCGTACTTTTTTAAAAAATACTTGATTGAACATAAAAATGAGGTGTCTCAAATGACCAATTTATTAGACGTTTATAGTGGAGTTAACTATTCTAATTCTCGACCATCAATTAGAGCTATTCTCGATGAACTAAAGTTACTTGATTTCCAGAGAGAAAGATTAGGAAAAATTCAAAAGTTTAGTTTTCGTTTTTCTTATAAGGGAAAAGAATACACTTTAGAGCATTACTTTTTGTACCATTGGCAAGGCATCGACAACTGGTTTAAGTTTAAGAAACCCTCTTTCTTTACACTCCACCCATTCAATTTAAAAAAGAATGATTTATGTAAATTATCCGAGGAATTAATGGTGGCCGTTAACAAATGGAATAGGATTGAAGTTTAATTCTGCAATGTACCATTAAATAAAAACAACCTAACTAAAATCTGCTTTAAACAGAATATAGTTAGGTTGTTTTTATTGTTTTTACAAAAGAAAAAGTCGGCAATGTGCTACTGCCGACTTTTAATATTTATTAGCCGAATGAGAACAAGTCCATTTGTTGTTCTACTCTCTCTTCCTCTTTCTTAGGCTTTTCTATTTCAAAAGCTGCAGGTATAGATACCGATCTCTTTTTCGTTGAAACCTGTTGTATTGGAGTTACTCGAGATATTTCTTTAACTCGATTTACAACACCTTGTTCTATTCTTATTTCCATTAATCTATTATAAATATCTTGAAACCATTTAGGCATCCTACTTATCCCCACTACAGGATCTCGTTCCTTCTCGTTAGGTTTTGTATAAGGTAAATAAAAACAGAGGATTGTATTATTATCTAGAAGCCTAATGTTCCCTCTACCGCTATGTTTATAAGATTTATTAGCAAACATATGGCATTCCCCATCAAACAGCTCATCTTGACATCCAAGGTAATGATTATCTAACGTCATAAAATACTTTATTATCTCTTTAAAGTGACTTTGATTATTCAAAACAAGTTCTCCTTTTCCATCTCAGTATTAAATAGCAAACTCAAGCTGTTGAATTGAATTGTCTACTTTTCTTTTTTTCTTTGTATCAAATTCATTAAAGAGCAACGATCCTTGTATACCTTCACCAATATATTCGAGCGATGACAAAGTAAACACATTGTATGCCAAGCATCTCTCTTTCGACCAATTGTTCATTTTTTCTGTTGATTGCTCTTCAAAACTATATATTTGATTTGTCTTTCTCCCCTGTATCCATCCAGAAGAGTCAGCCGAGAAAAAAGGAAATTTTAATAATAAGTCAGAAGATCCCCCGAGCCAATGAAAACATTGTTCAGGATGCCTTTTAAAGATTTCTTCAAATAATTCTTCCTTAACCTTGTTTTGTCTCTGTGGACCAGCATTTTTACCAAGAGGAACAGTTGCTCCTAAAGCAATAATTTCATAATCTTCATTTACCATTTCATTAAGCAATTCAAAATCACTATTTCTCCAATTAAACACATCGCAGTGCCAAACCGGTATTGGTAATTTTCCGGTCAGTTGCTTTAACTGACTAAAATTATGAGCCGATGCTTTTGCGTCTCCTATGACATCCAAGTTGAAATAGCCATAGATCATATCATTATACTTATTAAGAACAGCAGCAAAATCGTTTACTGTTATCTCTTTGACTACATTCATTTCCGCTTTTTGCTTAGCAGTAAGCGAATTATATTTCACAGCATCCACCAACGTTTTTCCTTTTTCTAAAGCGTTATGAATACTGAAAGCTCCAGAATCAAGAATCATTTTTAGTCCACTTTCTTTCAACTTATTCATAAATGCTTCTAGACTTTTGCCCTTTTCTCTAAGATAAAAATAAGAACAGAGTATAAAAGTACCACCATTATGAACAATTGTTTGAAAGTCAGCTTCTGAGCACCTATCCATACCACTAAAGAAAAATCTTACTCCAATTAATCTTATTTGAAGAACGCCTTTAACTGATTTTTGAATTCTTGCTATTTCAAATAAAATCATTCCAAGTAATCCCATTAAAGCTGAGTTAAAGTTAGAGTATTTCTCTAATTCTTTTCTACTTACAATCCTCTTATAAAGAATGAACGAGATAGCTTGTTCTATCTTTCGAATAGAAATAGAAAACTTCTCTTTAGAAGTATCCGTTTTTATAACCAGCTTTTCCTTAGTTACACCCACTATGCTATTGCGTCTCTTAGTCCCAGTTAGAAAATACCTAGGAACATTAAAACCAAATTTACTAACTTTCCTAATAAAAGGTTTTAAAATTTGTTTTGCCCTAACATCAAATTGATTTCCTGGTAACGTCATATCCACTAAACCTACTCCTTTTGGTAATTATTTTCCATATTATAGAGTAGTTTCTTTATGTTTTTGGAAAAAACAATATTTTAGACTGTGCAAAAGAAAAAGGTTTAAACAGAGTAAAGCTTCTTTAAAACCAAACATCAATCATATTAAGCCAAATAAAAAAAGGAAGATATATCATCCTCCTTTTTTAACCCGTGTTTAATTATTTGTGCAATCTTCAATAATTCTAGAAATTTCTCTATGCAAATCTGTTCGATTTCCAACGAACGAATGTTTTAAAAAGTTTATTTTATATAGACTGTTGTTTAGCTTTTCAATTTCCTGTATTAACGAGCCAACTTTTAAAGCCATTGACGTATGCTTTTCGATATCCATAAAATTACTATTCTCAAACTCGTTGATATAATTATTCCATTGCTTTTTAACCCTGCTAATATCCATCATAAGTAACTCCTTCTAAAGTTGTTATCCAGAACATTTAATTAAGTTATTTTCAATTATATTATTGCTCTAGCCTTATGTGGAAAAAAGATAATATCAACCAAGTTTAAATTTCTCTTACCGATTTCGTTTAAAATACTGCTATTACATCCACAATCTTCACCTTTAAAAATATTTGTATTATAAAAGCATATAAAAAAAGATCGTTAAACTCATCAATTTAGTTTAACGATCTTTCTCTTATCATTATAGTTATATATTAGTTAGCTACAGGAGCTTTTTTCACAAGCTCTTCCAGCAATTGTTTTAATCCTTCTTGGCTTAAAGTTACTTTACCATTACCTAAAGTAACGTTATCTTGAGAAACTTCACCAGTAATAACACAAGCGTTGTTTGGTTTGTATTTTTTTAAGACAATTTGGTCATTATCTACAAAAATTTCAACTGGATCTTTTTCAGCAATTTCTAAAACTCTTCTAATTTCTTTAGGGATTACGATACGTCCTAAATCGTCTACTTTTCTAACCATTCCTGTTGCTTTCATTGTTGTTTCTCCTCCGTTGGTAACATTTAGTATTATCTATTAAGAAATATTTTTTTTAGTGTTTTTTACCTTATTTTGAATAATAAAACTATTAATATAATTATTACGTATTTAATAAAAAAATTCCACGGTAATTCTTTACAATAAAAAACACCATTTTACACTTTTTGAACATTTTAGAAGCGTTAAACCTTTTAGATATACGCCTTTTATGTTTTTTGTGTATTTTATTTATTTCACTTTTTTTATTTTACTTTCTTTCGATAAAAAAAGCAAAACAAATTTTTAAAAATCGCTAAATATTTGAAGTAATTCTAAAAACTCGTATAATATTCAAACTTATTCAGAAAGAGGGTGATTCCAGCAATTATTGAATTTTTAGTCATAATAGTATTCGTTTTCTTATTATTTACCGCTTTGTATGCGGGTATCTTCTTTTTCATCTCTAAGGTAGATTTTTTAGGAATTTACACAGCTTCTTTTCACGATGCTTTCCTATTTATCTTAGTGCTCAATATCTTGGTTTATCTTTCAAGCTTCCTCGTTGGAATAGTTTTTGTGAAGATTAGTGAAAAAGATCGTATTCAAAAACCAAATAATATAATTTTATTTTTGCTCTCTTTTTTCATCCCATTAGCATATTGGCATTTAACGGATATCCTTTTTAGTACAGTCTCTATATCTTTTTGGAGCCTTCTTTTATTTTCGTTAATAATGGCAATCTTTAATATGGGTAATTTAAAAGCACAAATAACTAAACACACAGGGAAACTTAAAAGTAAAAGCGAAAACAAAGATAACGAAAATGAAAAAAATTAAACGGCAACACAGGTGCCGTTTTTTTATTTATTTACACTTTTTTACTTGTTTCATCTTTCTTTTACACTAGTTTTTAGTGAAATATCGGCTCTTTCTAACATCATTATTCTTATTACTCAAATTTACTAAGAACAATTTTAATATTTCACTATTGGTGAATCTAAAATTTATTTTTACCTTTTTCTTCCCTTACATAAGACATATAAAAAAATCAACCTCTTAGAAGAGATTGATTTGTCACTTTGTAATAGCAGCTAACGTTTTATGCACGAGACGATCACATCTTTCAAGCTCCACTCGAACTTGTTTTTGATACAAGTCAGCTTTGTTTTTATCTATAATTTTGTAATACACAACCTCTTGTAGTTTTTTACCTGGGTTCTTCATCTTTTTTTGTTGTACTATTCCTTCTTCCATTAGCTCGTGTAGTGATTTATAAATCTCTGAATGGTTAGGACGATAGCCTACATCTCTATACTGTTCACGAATAAAATCCCTAAATTCTAATCCATATAAATTTTCAGTCTCAATCATTGTAATTAAATAAGCTTTTAGCATAGCGCGCTGTTTTATTAAAAAACTGCGTCCTTGATGTTCCCCCATTAACCATTTCCCCTTCCACTGAACGTGTATTCGCTTACTGTTCAACAAAGTTATTATTGTTTAACAAAAATCAAATACCATACATAAATTCACTTCCCCATACTTATATACGTATAAAAGAAACTGTTCTGTACATTTCTAACTTTACTTTTCAAATTCCTCTAATTCGTGAATGTATTTCAGGAAGTTACACTATTCTACAAAATTTAATGTATAAAGCTTTTATATCTGAGTCTCAATGTAGCAACTCATTTGTTACTGAAGGCTTAACACTTTTATGAAGAAGGGGTTGTTTGTGATAAAAGCTAATACTTATGCGAGAAACTCCAATGCCAATAATAAGTTGATAGAACAGATTAAAAGCTATATCTATTTACTAAAACGAAACATTAATTTGGAGATTAACTATAGCGCTAATCAACTAGAAGATAACAAAATAATCAAAAGCTTTACAATATACGTGGAGCACCAAGGACAACAACATCTATTGCACGACATTTCCCTTGAAGAGGCAGAACTACTACTCCTTTTTCTAAACTCGTACAAGAAAGGTTCTGTGACTTTTTTTAAGAGTGAAGATATGAAGAGAGAATTCATTCAAATACCTAAGTGGGCAAGGCAACCTCTTTCCCAAAAAATACAACAAGCATTTTATGAACACTCTTTAACTAAAAATTAAAAGAAAGAAGGACTATCAACATTCTTTGATAGTCCTTCTTATTATTTCTTTCTGATCTTTCCAAGCTTTTGTTTTTATAGGTTTCTTTTTAATTTGCTTCTTTTTAACAAAGAAACCCGAATGACACTTGCCACACATTATTGTACGATTAGACGCTTCTAAGTCCAACGTTACTATGTTTTTGCATTCTTCATTCGAACAGAACATTTTTATTCCATCAGTAATTTTTTTTATTACTTCTTCTGTTTTATGAATGCGCTGCAGCTTTCTATGATTCCCAAACCTCATATATATTCATCCTTAATCAGTTATTAACAACATTATATTAGGTATGAAAGGAAAGCGGAAAATAAAAAATTACCTGCTACCTATTCTTCCTTCTTTTTCTTATTAATTTTTCATATTTAATAACACTCTTATTAATAATTTCTTCCTTCTTTTGATCGCACCATTTATTAAGGTCATTAGAGAAAGCATAATTAACTAACATCCTTGCTAACGCTTCTGCTCCAATAGTTTTCGGGAGAACAAGGTCTTCGGATTTTCCATCATTTTTTAACGATACCCTTTCACCTGTTGGCTTATCAACATCTAAGACTACACCTTCCCAAACATCATAAACGAGCTTGGCCTTTAATTCATTTTCATCGGCCACATTTAAGATTCTCCTTAATAAATCTTTATATTTTACAGGGAAATTCTCTATACTCGACACATCAAATTTTTGATTTGTTACAAAATTAGTTAGCACAGTTTCGAAATTATATTGAGGATCTGTTGTCGCTAGGATAACTCTTTCTATCCTCTCTTCTATTGATTCATTTTCACTATTAATTTTAACGCCTATCGTTTTTTCTAAATTAACTAGTGTTTCTTTAAGAATTTCTGTTCTAATATTTTTAATAATATCCATATAACTTTTTCTCTTCTTTCTTTATACGATCTACTTTAATTTAGGTAAGGTGAAGGAGTTATGTACAAAACGAAACAGAAACCTAAAATAAGGCTTCTGCTTAGCTTCTAACGTGTTTAAATATAATTTTAATGACCTTTATATTAAATAATAGCAATTAGCTCAATTTGATGACTCTAGTCTGTTTAAGAGGTGCTTTCTTTTTAAGTTTTTTTAGTAGTTTTTGCCCTCTCTTTTTTTCCTTCTCACTAATTTCTTTTTTCATAACGTTCACTCCGTTCCACATTATAAATAATAGTTTTAGTGTGAACAATTTTCTAATATCCTAAACATAGAAATAGAAACTCTCTCATATAGTATTAAAAATATTAATTGAGGGGGAAATTATAATGAAATCATATAGCGCTGCTAATCTATTAGGTAAAGAAATGCAGTCTCAACATATCGGAGAAAGGTTATCCAGCTTCTTCTCTTCTGTTTTTAACAAAGAAGCTGAAATAGAATTAGCTGTAGAGGTGCCTCAATCTGTCTATCTAAGAACTAGATTAATGTGTGAGTTTTTAGAAACAAACTACGAACTTCCAGTAAGCATAGGAGAGTTTGTTAGTGCCTTGTTTATTGATTTTATACACAGAAATATGAAAAAGCACAATCCGAAAAAAGTATGCGATGAATTAACTAAATATGTAAAACCTACCGAAAGTTTAGAGATTAACGACCCAATGAACAACAAAATATATTTAGTCAAAAAGAAAGAGCATTCTTCTTTTATCGTAGGCTTTACAATAGATAAAGTGAACATTAGAAGAGGAGAAATGATTCTTGCAGAGATTGACGAACTTACTGGAAACTACTACACCGTAGAAGAATTAATTAGTAGACTGTGGAATAATTTCGTAAAGGCATATGCAGATGGTAGTAACGAAAAGGCTATTGAAAAGATATTTAAAATGATAAGCACGCATTTAAATTAAAAAAGAGGGCCATAAGCCCTCTTTTTTTATCCTAACATATAAGCCGGTGTCATATATCTTTGTTTATATTCTTTTAAGTAAGGAAGTATTTCTGGTTGAAAGCTAGACCCAAATTCATTATACGTAGAACGTTTAATCCCGCATATATAACCTCTATCTTCGTACATATGATTTTTAATTAGTTCCACCACATATCTTTTATCATTAAATAAGAAATTAAATTGGATTTTACCATTATTTAAATCAGTTACCGTTTCTAAAGTAGCCTTTGTCATAAAACGTTGTACTTTATTTTTAAAAGCTTTATTTACAGCTCTATCATTTATATATTTCTTTTGTAAGTTCTTCCAACCTAAGTTAATAATCATTGCTGATCTCCTTCAATCCGTAACCTATTATATTATAAATCGTCAAATTTCAATCATTGTTAAATACATCTATGATGTATATTTAAACTATCTATACATACCCGTAATTAAATTACACTAAACCGTAATTTTTTCTAATCACAAAATTTATTATACAGACTTTTAATGTACTGAATATGTCTTCTCATTAACAATTGCGTATCATATTGTAATAAACTTGCTTAATTATTCACCAATTTCATATAAGTGGTAATTATAGAAAAAAAAATATTGAATAACTGTATTTCTAATACTTATTATTCAATATTATACCATTTAAGGAATAGAAAGAAAGTGACTAAATCACTTTTTTTCTTCGTCAAATCTTTTATAAAAATCTTCTAAGGCATTGTATCCTTGTTGTTGAAGCCTCCAATTTTTAGCAGCTACCTCAATTAGGCTAGCGATATCTCTTCCAGGACGAATTGGAAGCTCTATTAATGGTATATCTGCCCCTAAATAATTAGAAGTCTTTTCATCTAAGCCTACAGCGTCATAGTAGGTCCCTTTCTCCCAAGGTAATAGAAAAATATCTAGATTAATTTTCGTCTCACTTTGAATTGATCCCGCGCCATATAAGCGAGGTACATTTACAAAACCAATTCCTCTCAAACTTAAAAACTCGTGATTCATTCCATTGTGAGTACCTATTAACGCTGTTGGACCAATCTTCCTAAGTACTATTAAATCATCTGATACTAATCTGTGCCCTCTTTCAATAAGTGATAACGCTACTTCACTCTTTCCTATACCACTTTCTCCACGAATAATAATGCCGACTCCAAAAACATTTACACATACTCCGTGAATAGCCTTTTCAATAGCTAATTCTTTTTGAAAAAAACTATAGAGAGTAGTAATGAAATCAGTAGTAATTTCTTTTGTTCTAAGTACGGTAACATTATGTTCGTTAGCGGCTCTTATAAAAAAATCTGTAACAGGTAAATTTCTAGTAATGATCACACAAGGCGGATTCAACTCAAAATATTTATTTAACCGCTCTTGTTGATCATTCACTTTCAAAGATAATAAATATGTCATCTCTTGTTTCCCGAGAATATGTATACGATCTTTAGGTAGGAAATCATAGAAACCAGTAAATTCTAAACCAGGTCTATATATTTCCTCTGAAGTTATGCTTTGATTATCTATACCCTTCTCCCCAGCTATAACTTCCAAGTTGAATTTATTTAATAATTTATTTACGTCTATAACTTTCATTCTCAAATCACCTCTTATTCGAGGACATCATATTTAAAATCAAGAAAGTATCAATTAATTATTAAACTTTTAATAGCATCATCTTCATATATGTTTAAGCTTGTTTATATTATTATTTATTCTTGTTTATATCTTGTTTATATCTTGTTTACGGAAGCTTAAAACCCTTGTCCCCCAAGGGATACAGAAAATAAAACAGTAACTTTTTAGGGTAATTAAGTAATTATTTCGGGCAATGTAGTAACTTTTTAGGGTGAACTCAGTAATTATTTAGGGTTAAAAACAGTAACTTTTTAGGGTAATTAAGTAACTATTTCGGGCAATGTAGTAATCTTTTAGGGTCTTGTTTCTTATGCAACAGCAAAAAGGAATGTTATATTATTATTTTCAGCAAAATATTTTGCGAATTTTAACAAAAGTATACTTCCGCTTGTTTCTTCCCCACGCAAATACATTAAATATTCTTAATAGAAATTACATTCTTCTTATTTAAGCAGTACAAAAATAGGGTTTTAATATAGAATATCCCACATCTTATTTACATAATTTTCATCTTGTTGCGAAAATCCGGTGTAAAATACTTCAAATTGAAAGAAATGAGGTATTTAAATGTCCAATGACAAGAAAGCATTAATTTTCAACGGAAACAACTTAGTTACAAAAGCAAATAGTTTTGTTGAAGCAGCTTATAAACTAGGAGTAACTGAACAAAAGGTCTTATTGTGCATTGCTTCAAATATTCGCCCTACAGATAAAGATTTTCAAACATATACCTTTTCGATAAATGACTTTAAGAAATTAATTAAGTCAAAAGCAAAAAGTATATACAAGGATATTGACGAGATTACTCAAAAGCTAATGAGCAAACCTTTTATAATCCTTAACGAAAAAGGTCATCCCACTCGAATTAACTGGTTATCTAAAGCTACTTATAATAAAAGTGAAGGAACAGTAACAGTTAGGTTTGATCCAGATTTAAAGCCGTATTTTCTTGCTTTAAGCGAAAAATTCACAAAATATAAGTTAGAAAATGTTATTCACTTAAAGAGTAGCCACAGTATTCGTATTTTTGAACTTTTAAAATCCTACGAAGGACTAACGGAGAGAACTTTTACTTTAGTAGAGTTAAGGGAGAAGCTAGGTCTTGAAGAAAAATATACTTCTTGGATTAACTTTAAACAAAAAGTATTGGATTGTGCTCAAAAAGAACTAGAAGAAAAGACAGACATTTCTTTTACATATACTCCAATTAGACAAGGCAGACCAGTTGTGAAAGTAAAATTCAAAATTAAATCAAATCTTTTAATTAAAGCAATTGAAACTGAAAATATAAAAGAGCAACTAAATAAGATAGTTGAAAATCCAGATATAATTGAATTACATAATGCTTGTGTCCACTCTGGGTTTAATGCTCCTGAAAATATTTTAAATGATTGGTTATTAAAATATGCAAAGGAGAATATTATATCCGCAATTAAGTTAGTCGGAACCCGAAAAAATATTAAACATTTTGTACCTTATGTTACAAAAATTCTTTCCGAGCAAGTTAAGGAAGCTGAGGCAATTGTCCAGTTAGAACCTAGAGAGCAGTTAATTCAGGAGCTTATTAGTGAATACACTCCTAAAGGTATAACTAAAAAAGCGGACCCAATTACTGAATTCCTTTTAAGGTTTGATGCAGTAGAAAAATTTATGAAAATAATGTCCTTAGAGGAAGCAACTGCTCTATGGGAAGATAGAAAAGAAGAAATTTTATTAACGATAAACAAAAATAGAGAAAGCTCTCTTATTAGTAACACGCGAAAATAAAAAAGAATTTCAATTTATCTTATAAATTTAAAAACACTCTTTATGAGTGTTTTTTTTTGAAATAAAAAACCGGCAGCAAAGCTACCAGTTTGTGATTACCATTGATAAGGTTTAATAATAGACATAATAAGTAAGCTAGAAATAACAACTGCAAAAAAAGCAGTAAGAACAATACGTGGTACCATATCCCTCTTCCTTTCTACCGGCTATTTTTAAATTGTTTTGCAATATTTTAATGGAAGCCAACCATACATTTTTAATTCTTCATTGATGCAAATTTTCACACTTTTGTTATAGTTACCTACCCCAAGGACGTTAAAATTCTCTCCTACAAGCTTGTTAAACCAAGCATCTATGGAAGGAGAACTTTCAACTAATACTCGCATCAAATTATCTTTTTGAGCTTTTTTCTTCGAAGTACTTAAAACCTGTAACTCTCCCATTTCTTTTCCCCAATCAGAACTTTTCATAAAAGGTAGTTTTAAAAGCATTCAATGCGCGAAAACATTAAAATATTCACACTTTTAAAAACGCTCTTTTATGTTTTTTTACATATGTTTTTTTAACACTTTTATAATAATAAGCTAATTTATTTTAAATTTCTACAAACATTTTTAGGAAAATGAAAAAAGAGACAAAAGTCTTACTTCTGTCTCTTTCAATGTACTTATTTACTAATTTCAATAACGTTTAATTGTTCTTTTGCTATTAAGAGAATACTTTCTCTTAGTTTATTTTCCTCTTCTTTAAAAAGTAATGGATCAGCTATACTCTCAATTAATTTGTTAACTTGTAATTGAGAAGCATAAAGCAGCCGACCCTCAACAAAGCTTTTCTTGTTATCTTCATCCCAAAAAGTCCACTGCATTTCCAGCGAATATAATTCTTCCGGTAGAAGTTTTTCTATTGCGTTAAATACTGACTCTCTTATTTTATAATCAACAAGCATATCAGCTTCAGATTGGGCTGAGTATGTAATGCCATCATTAACACTATATTTAAAATCGATTGTTCCATAAATGTCAGCAAAATTAATCTTGGTATCTCTAAATAAGCTTTCGTAATTCCAATCAATATCAAATTCAATGGTTTTAATATAAACCATTAGATCCTCTTTCTTCACTTCACCGTTTAAGGAATATTTTATAAACTCTTCAAAGTCTTTTTCCCACTCCGACGCTGTTATAATTTCTACCTCATTTTCAATCTTTTTTACAACTTTTTTCATAACATCAATTTTTGAAGTCATATGTTAAATCTCCTTCAGTCTCATATTTTACAAAGTACAAGCTGTAATTGAATCTTTCACGAAAATAATTAATTTTCTTCTTGAGAAAGAATAATTTAGAAAGGAGATTGTCTTTCCTATGACCAGAACACGATACAACCCTGTCCATTTTTACTAATCCACCACATATTATATTTGCTGGAATACCTACAGATTCAAGAGATACATCGATTTAACTTCTTTCGCTAATCCTTATCAGGTCACGATTTTTTAAATTTTTTTAAAAAAATTAGGTTTTATCTCTAGACAAATTCCGAGAAAAAGCATATACTACATTTAACAATTAACATTTTGTTAAATAATAAAAGGATAAAAATAAAAAAACATAACTATATATTTGTAAGGGGGAAACTCAATGTCAATTCAACAAGACTTAAACCAGAACAATGCAGATAAATATCCTCGACCATACGGATACACTTCTGATATTGCTGTTTTCACCATTGTTTCTGAGAAAAACGAGGAATATAAACCACCTATTATGAGCTTAAAATTAATGCTTATTAAACGAGCAGAATTAAATGCCGAAGGTGAAATAAATATAGAAGCTGGCAAATGGGCTTTACCTGGTGGGTTTGTTCACCCAAATGAAACAGCATTCGAAGCCGCTGAACGTGAACTAGAGGAAGAAACAGGTGTAAACGGGATTCACATTAAACATTTTGGTGTTTATGATAAGCCTGGGCGAGATGATCGTGGTTGGGTTATTACAAATGCTCATTATGCAATTGTTCCTGAGTATTCATTATCTAAGAGAGCTGCTAACGACGATGCAGCCGAAGTGGATCTTTTCACATTAGAAGAAGCGCTGAATTTAGATTTAGCTTTTGATCACTATGAAATAATCACTGAAGCTATCAAGAACATTAAAAGAGATTTATTACAGAGTGATATCGCTAAGAATTTTCTACCTAAGCACTTTACTTATTCAGAGTTACAAGCGGTCTTACTAACCGTAACAAACGATTCAGCTATAGCTAGTGACCAATCATTCGCTAGAAAAATTAAATCCCTACCCTTTCTTGAACCAGTTATCGGAGAGAAAACACAAAGAACTTCGAAAACTCCAGCTCAACTATACCGCTTCATTGATGCAGATGTAGTAAAGCCAATTTACACAGCAAGATACTAACTTATTTTTTTAGCTATAATAATTAACAATATGTTAATAGTTAATTGTAAATCCGAATTCTTTACAGGAGGAATTTCAAATGAAAAAAGCATTAATAAACATAGATTACACAAATGACTTCGTAGCAAGTAACGGCGCTCTTACTTGCGGAAAGCCTGGGCAAGATATTGAACAAGAAATCACTCGAGTTACACAGGAATTTATAAATAGTGGCGACTATGTAGTATTCGCTATTGATTTACATCATAAAGGTGAACAATATCATCCAGAAGCAAAGCTCTTCCCTCCTCATAATATTGCAAATACAAAAGGTAGAGAGCTTTATGGAAGCCTTAAAGAGGTTTACGACACAAACAAATTTAATGCTAATGTCTACTGGATAGATAAGACTCGATATTCCGCTTTCGCCGGTACTGATCTAGATATTAAATTACGCGAACGCGGAATTACAGAACTACACATTGTAGGTGTGTGTACGGATATCTGCTGTCTTCACACTCTAATAGATGCATTTGCTCTAAATTACAAACTAGTTGTACACGAAAAGGCAGTAGCAAGCTTTAATCAAGTTGGCCACGAGTGGGCATTACAACATTTTAAAACAGCTCTGGGCGCAGAGATCGTATAACCCACTCCCTCTTCTAAGAGGAAGCGGATAAAAACTAATAAAATCTGAATGCAACATAAATCATTCAATTTAAACTTACACATTTTATATTTGGAGGTAATCAAAATGAACAACAACTACAAAGATGACAGCTTAACTCTTCACACGGATCTTTATCAAATTAATATGGGTGAAACGTACTGGGATGACAACATTCATAATAAAAAAGCGGTATTCGAGGTATTCTTCCGCAAGTTACCATTCGGAAATGGTTATGCCGTATTCGCTGGTCTAGAAAGAGTTATCCAGTATTTAAAAGACTTCCGTTTTAGCGATAGTGACATTGACTACCTACGTAATGAACTAGGTTTTAAAGAGGACTACTTAGACTACCTTTCAACGCTTCAATTTACCGGCACAGTACGTTCTATGAAAGAAGGCGAATTAGTCTTCGCTAATGAACCTATCCTTCGCATTGAAGCACCTCTAATTGAAGCTCAATTGGTAGAAACAGCTATCTTAAACATTGTGAACTATCAAACTCTTATTGCTACTAAAGCTAGTCGTATTAAACAAGTAATTGGAGATCAAGTTGCTATGGAATTTGGTACTAGGCGTGCTCAAGAAATGGATGCTGCAGTTTGGGGAACAAGAGCCGCTTATATCGGTGGATTCTCCGCTACATCTAATGTAAGAGCAGGAAAAATGTTTGGTATCCCTGTATCAGGCACACACGCTCACGCTATGATTCAAGCTTACCGTGATGAATACGTTGCTTTTCATAAATACGCAAATCGTCATAAAGATTGTGTATTCCTCGTAGACACATACGACACTTTAAAATCAGGTGTACCCAATGCTATTAAGGTAGCTAAGGAGTTAGGCGACAAAATTAATTTTAAAGGTATTCGCCTAGATAGCGGAGACTTAGCTTACCTATCTAAAGAGGCTCGTAAAATGCTAGATAGAGCTGGTTTCAAAGATACAAAAATTATTGCTTCAAACGATTTAGATGAAGAAACAATTGTGAATTTAAAAGCTCAAGGAGCAAAGATTGATATTTGGGGAATTGGCACTAAGTTAATCACAGCATATGACCAACCCGCTTTAGGAGCAGTATATAAACTAGTTTCTATCGAAGATGAAGCTGGAAATATGGTTGATACCATTAAGATTAGTGGCAATCCAGAGAAAGTATCTACACCAGGTTTAAAACGTGTCTACCGCATTATCAATCAATCTAACAATAAGTCAGAGGGAGATTATATCGCCCTAGAGCACGAGCAACCACAACAGGAAGACCACTTAAAGATGTTTCACCCTGTTCATACGTTTATCAGTAAATTCGTTTCGAACTTTGAAGCAAGAGAACTGCACACAACAATTATTAATGAAGGCGAATTGGTTTACAACTCCCCGACCCTTCAAAGTATTCAAGAATACGCTAAGAGCAATCTTGAACTACTTTGGGATGAATACAAGCGTACTAAGATGCCTGAAGAGTATCCAGTAGATTTAAGCCAAGCTTGTTGGGATAACAAAATGAAACACATTGCATACGTTCAAGACAAAGTTAACCAAGAGATTAGAAAGCGTAGCACCCGCTAATTACGATTTAATATAAATTCGAATGTAATTACCTAGGAGGAATTTAAAATGGCTAAAATCGGCATCTATGGCTCTTCATTTGACCCAATTACAAATGTCCACTTATGGACAGCAAGTACAGTAGCTCACCGTTGTAAATTGGATAAGGTTATCTTCTTACCTTGTTCCAATAAAAGACGAGATAAAAAGATGAATACCGAGGATATTCACCGCTGGAATATGATTAACCTAGCAATTGAGGGGAATGACAACTTCATTGCAGACGATTATGAAATGAAAGAAGAAGCTTGGAAGATTACTACCTATGAAACAATGAAGCACTTTAAAGAAAAGTTCATTGGCGATGAAGTTTACTTTATAATGGGTGCCGACTTATTAGTGGATATTGGCGAAGAGAAATGGCGTCATTCAGAGGAGCTTGTAAAAGAAAATAGTTTTATTGTTATGGCTAGAAACAACATTGATATGACAGATACAATTGCTAAGTCTCCTATTCTTCGCAATAACGATGACGGTAGATTTCGTCTTATGAGCAAGGGATTAGCTATGGAAATAAGCTCTACTTATATTCGAGAAGAGTTTGGCCGTGGTGGAGAACCAAGATACCTATTACCTGAAGCTTGCTATGAATACTGTAAAAAGAATTCTTTATATAAAAAAGTTAAGTAACAGTATCTAACAAAACTATATTAATTAATTATTAGGGGGAACTAAAATGACTTTAATTCAACAATTAAAAGATGGACAGCAACAAATTATTAAGGACTTAAATGTAAAAGCAACCATTGATCCAGCAGTAGAGATTCGTAATAGAATTAACTTCTTAAAAGAATACTTAGTCTTATCAAAGGCTGAAGGCTTTGTTCTAGGGATTAGTGGTGGTCAAGACTCTACATTAGCCGGTAAATTAGCGCAACTAGCAGTTGAAGAGTTACGCCACGAAGGACACAATGCAAAATTCGTAACAGTTCGTTTACCGTATCAAACACAAGCTGATGAAGATGATGCTCAACGAGCACTTCAATTCATTAAACCTGACCAATCAGAAACGTTTAATATATCTAAAACCGTAGATACATTTGCGATGAATTATAACGTGGATATTTCAGAGCCGCTAAGTGATTTCCATAAAGGTAACGTAAAAGCTAGAACACGTATGATAGTTCAATACGCTATCGGAGGAATGAATAATTTACTTGTTATTGGTACTGATCACGCGGCCGAAGCGGTCACAGGCTTCTTTACCAAATACGGAGATGGAGGAGCAGATATTTTGCCTCTCAGTGGTCTTTCTAAGCGCCAAGGACGTAGTTTATTAATGGAGCTAGGCACACCAGAGCAATTATATTTAAAGGAACCTACAGCGGACCTATTGGATAACAAGCCACAGCAGACTGATGAAACTGAATTAGGTATTAGTTACGATGAGTTAGACGATTTCCTAGAGGGTAAAAAGGTATCAGCAGAAGTAGCCAAAAAGATTATAGCTAGACATAAAATGACAGAGCATAAACGTCAGCTACCAGCCTCTATGCACGATTCTTGGTGGAGATAACAGGTACAAAAAAAGACATTATCTTATATGATATGTCTTTTTTTGTGAAAACACTTTAGAAAATTAAAGGGTTACTTTCTTTAGGATATCTGAAAAAATGCTATCTAGCTCTATTTGGAAAGATGTAGCAAACTCATTCAGCTCTCTATTGTACCTATCTTCTATGTCTTTTGCTCTTCTCTCTCTCCAGTCTTTAAATATATCAATTAGCGGTTCACCAAAAGTTAATCTTAGTTGTAGATCATCATCTTTTATATGTTTTCTCCATTGAGCAAAACCCAGTCTGTCGTTAAAAGAGTAGTGCTTTATTTCACAGGTACATTTTGTTCCATATATGTAACTAGTATTTAAATTAATACCTAGTTTCGACCAGTGTTGGAGCTTTTCTGAAAAACCTTCACCTAGTATGTCTATTAAGCGCTTAGTACTAGAAAATTCTAATAAGAATTCCGCTTGTTTAAGAGCAAGCTCTATAGCCCTCACTGGATTACGCAGTTCTAAATGAGGTGTATTAAAACGTATCGAGCTTAAAATTTGATTTTTGAAGTTTGGGAATAATAATTTATAATCCTTGTGTTTGTGAAGGTCTTCTTCTAATCGGTTTAAAATTCCACCTAAATTTCTTTCCAAATCTAATTGACCTCCTCTTCCTCTAACGCTCGCTTAATATAATGTTACTTCTACTTTTCTGTATTTACCATATCCATTTTGCTGTTCTATAATTTTTTGAAAAAATGCAAAAAAAGAGCTCCCAACATACAAAAAGTTGAAAGCACAGGTACGTCTGATATAAATTGGAGCAACAGATAGTCTCACTAATCATTTAGTTGCGTAACAGAAGAACAAGCTTACTATTACAAGGTTAATGTGCCACTAAATTTAAGATCAGCTATCCGTCGCCATTAGAGTAAACCATATACTGGAATCACGGTCGAAACCTACCTCAGAGTAATAAGTTTTCACCGTAACCTTATTATGCGGACTATCATAATTTAATATACATAAAAAATAAATTTTTTCTTCTACCTCACTACTTTAAGCATTCTCTATTCTACGAGACACAAAAAGAATGGCCTAAGCCGCTAAACGATTCTATTCTACCTATAAACTTTATGCACTCCTATTTTATAGTGGCATAAGTGCTCTTTTTCTAAAAAAATTGGTTTCGAGTAAAATATATGTTATGTAAATTAGAAAAAGAGATAAGAATCCCCTCACTATAAAAAAAGCTCCCTGCACATACGTCTTAACAGGAAACTTTTTCATTCTTATTTTTCTTATTTAATGTCATCTTTGCTGTGCAAATATATTGTAGCAAAATCTTTAAAAAAGCTTCATATTTCAAATAGAGTTTTATACCCCGGCTTATCAAGAAAATAGTGTAAAAAAGAGTACCCACTCTGATAATTACATTAAGAATCAGTGGTATATTTTCTATATAAGATTCAAAGAAACAACAAGAGGTAGCAAAGACAGTCATCGCAAGAAAATAAGCGATTATATGCGTGACCGCTTTTATTAATTCCTTTGCCGCTGTATAAAACTCTTCCGAAAAATACAACATAGAAACAAGTGTTTCCTTGTTCATTGAATTAAAATCCGCTTTTATTGCTTCTTCCAACATTTTTTTCATACGTAACTCTCTCCGAATTCCTCATAATATATTTAAGTAAGAAATTTCGATTTAGCTCTATTCAGAACATTCGAAACAAAACAATGCTAATTTGTTTCATCCTTCTTTTCTAACACCCTTTTAACATCTCGTATATGCCTCATTAGCACTTTTAAATAACTGTCATTTATAAAACATTGCTTTACACCTAAAAGCAATAACCAAATTCCATATAATAAAATAAGCGTATTAACTATTACAGCAATAGCTACAGGGATTTCTCTTAATTGTTCTGTAAAAAAATATGCTGTTAATGTTAAGCCGCATACAACAAAAAAATAAGCAATTATGTGAGCAAATAATCTGCTTTGTTTTTTTATAAATGTAAATAAATTCTCTAAATTATACAACAACGCAGTTAATTCTTTTTCTTCCACTTTCCTAAAGTCGTAATCTTTCCTATTGAATGTAGACTTTTTCTTTTTCTTTTCACTTTCCTCTAAACATTTATCCATTAAGCATCACCATTTTCTATTAGTAAGGGAAAATAAGTTAAAAAGTATTAAGTTTTGTTAATTGATAAGCCTTTTATGAGGTTTACATATGTTTTCTTAGAACATTTTTTCTACAGCTACAATTGCCAGTTACAGTGTATTATTTATATAAGAACAAAATAAGCAGTTTTGCTTTTTAATATCCTTTAAAAAGTTCCTTAAAGTTAAATATAAAATTCATATTTATATATAATAACTTTTACGTATACATAAATAAAGCAACGTATAAGATATATAATTTTCAGTATATTTTTATAACATTAAACAAGTATTTAAAATACATCTTATAATGCAACTTCAAAATTATACTATGCTATTTCCACATTTCCAAACGAAATTTTTAACAATAACGTAATAAAGTTTAACACTCTGTAATATAAAAAAGAACGCTTTTCTTTATATTTATTGGTTCTTTTTTAAAAATGTGTATTTTTAACTACCTATTCTTCACAGTTCATTAACAAAAAGCAACCATTTGAACGATTCGCTTGCAAATAGGTGAGACAATACTCATCATTTTTAGCTGTACGCTCTTTCTCCGTGTAATACCAAATCAAGCCCCACTTCTTCTGTTTTTTCACAAACTCTCATTGGAATTATTTTATTAACTGCCTTTGTTATTACAAAAGTCACAAGGCCGCAAAAGATAATTGTTGCTCCTACAGCAATCAACTGTTTGATCAATAAATCAATCCCCCCGCCAAAGAACAATCCATTAGCACCTGCATTATTAACATCTTTAGAAGCGAATAACCCTGTTGCTAGTGCTCCCCAAATACCACCGAAGCCGTGAAGACCAAAAGCATCTAAAGTGTCATCATACTTTAATTTGTCTTTTAGCTTAGAAACAGCAAAGTTACATAAAACACCCGATATTAGTCCAATAGAAATTGCGGATAACACATTCACAAATCCGCAAGCGGGAGTGATGGCTACAAGACCAGCTATTATCCCAGTAGCCGCTCCTAAAACGGTAGGTTTTTTGTTTTTTATCCAATCATATAGCATCCAAGATAAGCTCGATGCTGTTGCAGCTACCATTGTAGTGATAAATGCGTTCATTGCTACACTATTTAACGTAAGCGCACTACCTACGTTAAAGCCGAACCATCCAAACCACAGTAGACCGGCACCAAAAATGGTTAGCGGTACGTGATGAGGTGTATTTTCGTTAGTTTGCAGTCTTTTCCCCACAACTAATGAAACAACCAATCCTGATACCCCAGAAGCAATATGGACAACAGTACCGCCTGCAAAATCTAATGCACCTAATTCTCTTAACCAGCCACCTATGCCCCAGACCCAATGTGCTAAAGGATCGTAAACAAAAGTTGTCCACAAAAGAATAAAGATAAGAAAAGGTCCGAACTTCATACGTTCTGCAAAAGCCCCAGCCATTACAGCAGGAGCTAGAATTGCAAACATCATCTGGAACATCATAAACATACTATGTGGGATTGTAGACGAATACTCTTCATTCGCTTCAAAGCCGACATTATTTAAGCCTAAGAAGTCTAATCCTCCGAACATACCGTGGAAACTAGAACCAAAAGCTAATGAGTACCCTACTAGCACCCATTGAATAGAAACTACCGCTATACTGGTGTAACTATGCATTGCGGTACTTAATACATTTTTACTTCTCACTAACCCACCGTAAAACAAAGCAAGAGCAGGCGTCATAATTAAAACAAGTAAAGTACAAAAGAACATAAATACACTATCAACACTTATCATCTTTGTACCTCCCGTATTGATGTAAAGTTATATTACATATTTTGTGTTTAATATTAATTATCCTTTTTGTTTTTTGACTATTTCAAATTTATGTAAGGATATCTAACATAAATGATGACTCGGTTAATAAAAAAAGACTGAATTTATAATTCAGCCTCTTGGTGTACCTTCTTCTCGTTTTCTATGAGATATTTTTGAGTTTCCTCCTGTATACATCTTTCATAATACTTCTTCATCTCTTCGGATATTTGCTGTATACGACTGTGATTTATACCGGCTCTCAAACTGCTTATCTTCTTCTGTATAGCATCACTAACTCTTATTTTAAATAGTTTATTTCTTATGTATTCTTCATCACCAAATAGAACATCAATGGGTACGTTGGTTCTCTTGTGAGTCTCTGAAACGTACATTTGCATTCTTTCAATACATTTAATAATCTGTATTCTATTCAAAGTATACAAATCACTATTTTGTATACTAAAGTCTAATCCTGTTTCCAAATTAAAAGTTAATGTCGGAGTAAACAACAGATCCCGGATTTCCTTGAGTATTACTTTTTCATTTCGAAAGAAGATAGACATATCAACTTTCATTCCGATAATTCTAAAAGCCTTCCTAAGCACATCTTCTATTTTTTCTGCAGTATTCTTATCATCTATTCCTATTGCTAAATGACGAGAACAAATATATTTATTAATATCGAAATTGAGCAGTCCTGTAATCTTTAAAAACGGAAAATCTGAAGCGAACCTCATTAAAATTCGTACTTTAATTTCATTCCAATCAATATTTAACACACTATCACCCTTTCCGCCTCTCAGAGACGCGAAAGCTTTCACTGAAACCAATGTTTACTTTTGCTTTATTTCTTGCTCGTAAACATTACCTAAGACCTTTTTGAAAACTTCGTGAACCGCAGTATCGGTTTCTTCTTTAGATCTATTTAGTTCGCTTACTATTTCTTCTTTCTCCTTCATTACATCTCCATATGCAAATCTTTGAATTAAGAATATAGATTGAGTCCGTTGTTTTTCAGAACCAAAAATCCATTGAACTTTTTGCGAATTACTTATAGTGGATCCGAAGTATTGAAGGGCTTCTACCGCTTTTTCCAATACCAAAGCCGAGGGTTCTTGTATTTTACTATACGTGTACACCGAAAATCCCTTTAGCGTGTTGTATTGTAGTACAAAACCGTAACCAAGACTTTCACAAACGTGTTCAAACAACAATAAATCTTTATTATTCAGCGTTAGTAGGTTCACGTTAAAATTGATAAAAGCAACCTTATTCATATACCAATCAATAAATTCTCTTTTGCTCTTATCTAAAAATGAATCAAAATTAATAACTGGGATCGTTTTTAAATTTCTAAAGTTAATTTCAGGCATTTCTTTCTCTAATTTATTTATTATTTTGTCTTGTATTCTTAAATATTTCACCGGATTGACATCCTTTCTATCGCCTAAACACTTAAAAATCATTCTTTTGTTTGATCACATTCCCTTTAAGTAGGAATTTCTTTTAAAGCTTCTTCTTTATAACAAAAAGACCAAGCATATGCTTCGTCTCTAGTTATGTCCACAGCTCTTTTTGTTTCCCTGTAAAAACAAACACTTCTTCTTCTAACTCGTTATTTTGAACGCTCTTAATCACCATCGGCACTTCCCAATCACATTTTTCGCCGCAACAATTATATAAAGCGTTATAACCTTCATCCTTTTTTTGGCAGTTGCAATACTGAGTTCCTTGTGAAGCCACATAAGAAAACTCAAGAACTACCCCTGTGTTTAGTTCTATTAACAAAAAAGCGCCCCCATAAGCTTTTACTCTTTGTTCTTCCCACCTTTTAACCACTGCTTGCTCATCCAACCATTCAATTTCTTCTAGTTGCAGTGCTTTTAAGTGTTCTTGAATTTTCTCCTTTATATGATTAGATAAGTTATTCAACGTTTACTTCCCACCCGTTCTTTTTCTATTACTACTTGTATTTTCACATATTTTTATCGCTGGTTTTTTTCTGGAATTTTAATATATGTATGATTGTATACCATTTATGTTTTTTGATGTAAAAAAAAATACCGAGAAACAAAATTTTCGAAAAATACAATAAAAAGCAGAATCTGGACAGGTTTACACCGCCCACCTTCTGCTTTTTTAAACAAGTTTTGTTTCTCTTTTCTTTTTTACAATTCGAATAGTTATATAGATCACTACTATCACTAGCACTATTATTCCAATTGGTTGAGTGTATCTACTTAATAACTCTCCTGCTTGGTTCCAATGCGGACCTAACTTAAGCCCTAAATAAAGATAAAGATAAGTTATAGGGTACATTGCTAAAAAAGTGTAAATACTAAACTTCACAAAATTCATCTTTGCCATTCCGCACGGTATAGAGATAGCGGTTCTTACAAGTGGTAGAAACCTAGCTATAAATGCAACACTTGCACCGTACTTATCAAAGAAACGATCTGAAGCATCTATTTGTTTCTGATTAACTAGAAAGAACTTTCCGTATTTTTCTACCATTGGTCTGCCACCATATTTACCCAAAGCATACAGTGTCATAGGGCCAATAGTACCTCCTATAGTGCCCGCCAATGCCATCAGATGAATATTAAACTCACCTTTATAAATCCAATATCCAGCAAGAGGTAAAACTAATTCAGCAGGAACAAATTCAAAACATAAAGCTAGTAGTATGCCGAAATAAGACAATTGTTTCAAAAAGTCCATTGCTCCTAAAATGAGATCATTCATTTTCCCACCTTCTCCTATCTCTTTTGTGAGTGATTTCTTTTTGGAAAATATGTCTTATTCACTTAAAAAAATATGTACAAAACCCTTTGCTATGGGCGAAACTACGCCTAAAAACTCTTGTTCATTTTTTAAAATATGGTATTATAATAATTTGTCCAATATTTTTTATAAAAACAACATCAAGAGGTGAAAACAGATGGCTAATATCTTTTCTAAATTTGGCGTTAGCAAAAAAAGAAGAGATATATCTTTAGACGATTCTATAGATAAAATACAAAGCGGAGATACGGAACTTCGCAATCAAATAATTGAAGCTTATTCACCTTTTGTAGCCAGCACTGTTTCCTCTGTTTGCCAACGCTATATCACTGAGTCTGATGATGAATTTAGTATTGGGTTAATCGCCTTCAATGAATCCTTAGATAAGTTTACCCCAGATAAAGGTAAATCTGTTATTGGTTTTTCAGAAACGGTCATTAAGAATAGAGTTATAGATTACATACGCAAAGAATCTTCAAGTATCGATTTGTTTAATCATTCTTCTCTACAATTAGACAACGATGAAGAAAGTAAATTTAATGCTAGAGATAGCGTGGATGTATCAGCGTATCGTGAAGAGATAGATAACACCAATAGGCAGGATGAAATTTTAAAGTTTCAAGATAAATTAGCAGAGTTTAATTTAACAATGAAAGAGCTTATGAATCAAGCTCCCAAGCATATTGATGCTCGGATAAACGCAATTAAAGTAGCTGAAGTGTTAATTCAAAATGAAGATTTAAGGAGTACTTTTTACGAAACAAAGAAAATTCCAATGAAAGATTTATTAAAAGAGGATTTACCAGTTACTCGTAAGACAGTGGAGCGCAATCGCAAATATATCATTTCTTTAGCAATCATTTTGGATAATGATTTTGTCTTTTTAAAGGATTATTTACGTTTAGAAGAGTGAAAAAGTGAGGAGTATAAAAATATAACCTCACTTTTATTATGTACAAAAGCTTTAAATAGTATTAAAAATACTTGTAGGAAATAGCATAACTTTTTCTTTAATTTTTACGTGCACAGTATCTTCATACTGTTGTGTAACTTTCCCCTCTACATAGATCGGTTCCCCTACCTTTGCATTTCTTCCTTGTCTGCTCTCATCTTTAGGAATAAGTACAACTTTCTTTCCAATTAGAACGTGCAATGTATCCTCATACATTTGCTTCACTTCACCAAGAACTTTAACAAACTGATTATTTTTCGTTTTATTTTTTAGGACATCTTTTTCTTCAATAGCCATATGAGTTTCCCCTCTTTATATAATGTTTGAATTTCCTACACATTATAACGATATATATACGATATATTAGAAAATTATCCTTTTTTCTTAACTCAGTATGTAATCACCAATTTCTCCATTTTTCTATTACAAGCAAGATCCGTTTAAAACAAAATACAAGTTTTTCACTCTTCTTTCTTTATCGATTAAAATACATTTTAAGACATTATGGATAAAGGGGAAATAGCAGTGTATGTAGATGTTGAAATTCCTGTAAAAAAGTTTGAAAAATATGATGTATTAGAGCTGTGTAAGATTTCCGGAAACACGCTTGGTTCTGATATTAGACCCTCCGAATACAACAAAAGTTATTACGATTATTTAACCCAACATTTAGCGACAATAGATAGAGATAACATTTCTATACAAGATTTTTTAAAAATTATTACGCGTTTTTTTGAAAATGGTACGTATTATTTTTTACGTGAGGAACACTTAGAGTCAGACTGCTTTAAAGATATACCTAAAGAGGATATTAAACGGTTCAAAGAATACTTTAAGTTCCGTTTTTATATGGGGTGCAATTTCGAATTTACATTTGCAGAAGATCATAAAACTTTAATATACAATAATGCAATGTTAATGCAAAATTTATCAAGCATCCCTTTTAAAGATGCCTCTGTTAAAGAAACAATGGATTTCCTAGTAGATCATAATATTTCAACTAGGTCTTACGAATTCACTTTAAATTTTATTTCTAAAAGCAATTTCATAACTTTTCTTAATAAAATAGTAAACGAAAATAAAGTAGCAATTTATGATGAAATTAGTGATCTTCTTGCTCGTAATTATCAAGCTATTACTGACTTTCATACTACTTCTGTAATGAATTTCATAACTTCTACTAGCGAATATGTTGAAAAACTAATCACTTTGGAGTAATGTTGATATTTGCATAAAACATATTAATCAGTATGCAATTATATGAAGAGTGCATAAATAATATTAAAAGATATGCATAGCTTTAAGCAGAGCTGAAAGTATATGTAAAAAAGCATATCTTTAAATGCCTACCACTCCATCCTATTTAAAAAAACACATAAAAAAACAGCAGAAATGTCCTGCTATTTTTTTATGTGCCTTAACTCAAATAATTGCCCAGTAGCTGTTCTTACATACAACTTCCCATCGTGTAAATAAAAATTATTGTTTTTAATTTGGAGTTCTGACAGCAAATTTTCTTGATACTTCTCATATTGAACTTCAATAAATTTCTTGAATTCCTGTCTTAACTCATAGTTGCAAGCAGCAATTCTCATCCACACATATATTTTAAACTCATCTTCTTCAAATTTTACACAAGGTATACCTTCTCTGTCTTCTAACGCTTGAATATGCATTTCTATTGCCCTTACATCATCTTCTATAATGATGGTTTCTACCTGTTCTTTGTTAACTGGGAACACCTTAAATGTTTCTCTTTCCAAATGTATATAAAACCAGTAATATTGCCCCGAATCTTTTTCTCTCACTAAAGTATATTCATCAAGAACTCCAGCAAAATAGCCATCACCATATCCCGTTATAAATTCAAGGTTATTTAATATTTTTAGATGTTCAGGTTCTATCGCCTTTTTTCCTTCATTTTCTTCGTTTGGCTCTTCTTTATAAATTTCTTTAGAATGTTCATTTAAGATATCAATAACCTTCTTAAGTTCACTTGGCATAAATGACAATTTATCAAGGTTTATATTCATACAATAATCTCCCTTCCTTACTCTGCTTCTTTAATTTCAAATCGTATGTTTTTGGGGAATTCTGCAATTAGCTCACCTGATTTGACCTCAAGCTTAACTAAACCTGAAAAATTTTAAAAATTAAAATGTAGTTTTAATGGATTTTCTTCATTTCTTATTTATTATAACTACTGCTAATAAACTACGAAGGGAGGTTGAGTTACTTTATGAACCAAGAAGCTGTACAAGAAATGCTATCTGAGGTACAAGCAATGTTAGCTGTCTTATTAGATGAATATTTCAAGATAGACAATCCACTTACAATTGATTGGGATGCAAACACAAGAGACTTTTGTGGTGATACACAAGAAGATTTAGAGAAATTCGGCCACGTAATGTTGGATTTACATTTATATTATCAAGTAGACGGCATTGATTATGAACCGCATACTGAATACGAGGAATTCCCTACTTTAAATCACGCTTACGATTACATTGTCACTAAAGTACTTATTAAAAACGGAATTGATCCTGACACTTTAGAACCTACTAGTTAACAACTAGTAGGTTTTTGTTTTTTTGCTTGAGTTATCATCATAACTGATTATGATATTTGCAGATTTAATCGGAGGTGATTTATATGAGTAAAAATATTGCGGAATACGAAAATTTCGAGAAGAATTTTATGGATAAATATAAAGGTATGAAAGGAGAGGAACTTTTAAAAGCTACGTGCAAAGATACTTATAATAACTTTAAAGCAGCAGGAGAAACACTTTTAAACAAGGAAGCTGAAGTTAATGCTTTAAAAGCAGAAAATAATAATTTAAAGGCGGGCAACAAAAGCTTACAAGAACAAAACAGAACTTTAAATACCGAAAACCAAAAGGTAAAAGCTGAAAACCAACAGATTAAAGCTGATAACAAAGGGTTAGAAGCCGAAAACAAAGGTTTAAAAGCTGGAAAAGCGTCTCTTGAAAAAGAGATAGATAAATCAAAGGCGGAAACTACTTTCTTAAAAGCAGAAAACGGGAAATTAAAGGAGCACAATACAAAACTCCAACAACAACCGAAAACTAGAGAAGAGGCCAAAAAAGCTAGAAAACAAGCGGAAATTGATGCTAAAGCTGAGAAGAAAGCGGCTAAAGCTCAGAAGAAATCTGATAACAAAAACGTTCGATTTAAAGCTTCTAACGATAAAGTCTCAGAAAAGACAATAGCTTCAGCAAAAGACAAAATTGCTAAATCTAATGTGGTGCTTAAAGCTAATAATAGCTATCGTAGCAGATTCCAAAAAACTCGCGCAGTTTTAAAAACAATTAACAGCGTTACTCTAAAACCAGCTACACAATTTACAATGAAACAATTTAAGCAACGCAAACAAACCTACGGTGTTATTAAAGATAAGGTAACAACCGAATTAAAGAAAAAAGGCGTTGAAAACCCTTCAGTAGGACAATACAGAGCAAAGTTTGCTCAAGTAACAGCAGCGAAAGCAGGTAAAAAGGTTATGAACAAAGTTGCAAATACTACATTAAAGGACGTTTGGAACAAAGTAACCGGTGTTTATAAAGGCAGTATTGAGGCTGATAAAGCTAAGGTTGCCGCTAACAACAAACAAATTGAACAAAATAATGTACCAAAACAAGCTAAAATTAATGCGAAAGCAACAATAAAAGCTGAAAAATCTCTTTCAATTTAGTTAAAAAAACAGACCTTTTAAGGTCTGTTTTTTTGTGCATCCAATTTGGAACGATACCATTCTACATATTGGTCTACATCTGCTTCCTTTTTAGTAAGTTCTAAATAACGAGGATTCTCATAATAACGATCTTGATCATCAAGAAATGGATTTTTATTATCGGTAACAATTAGTACTTTTCCATCAGGTAACCTTCTAATTTCATCTGGTGAATATAGCTCTCTTCTTGTTTTACTTTCAGAGAAGCTTTTTTTACCTCTAGAATCGCTACTTCCATATGTACTTATTTCTTCATTACCAATTAGTTTAGAATAGTATTCCGCTGTTTCATATGCTGAACCAGGCAGTATTATTTTTGTTTTTAAGTTATCTAGTATAGTCCCCGTTGTTTCTTGCCCATATTTTTGCTTAAGTTGGTTAATACTTTGAATACCTATAGAAATTGACATTGACCTGGATCGAATTGTGGCCAAATATTTATCTATGTTATTGATAACCCCGATATTTGCGAACTCATCAAGGTAAAACTGCACCGGCACACCCTCTATCTCTATCAACCTACCAATTAATTGCGAATAGAATGGAGCCATTAATGGACTCATAAAATCGCTTCGATGTTCTGGTACCCCTACGTATAATACAGTAGGTCTATCTCTTAACATTCCAGGATCTATTTCATTTTCAGAAGTAAGATTTTCAATAAGTGGGTCAACAAACATTTGTAGATTTGTCGCTAAAACGGTTTTAATTGAGGCGGCAGTTTGTTCACTACCTGCGGATTGTAAGAAGATATTAAATTGTTTTTCTGCTACGGGATGTGAGTCCTCTATCATAAATTTCAGTGTATCTAAATCATTTTCAATGATTAAGTTTAATGCATAGCTTATTGTGTTTTTTGGAGCGTCTAACATCTTAACAAATATTAAGAATGCAGATAGTAGCGGAGTAGACATAGAAATCCATTCTGAACCACCAGATTTTTGACCTGTGGTAGCTTCTACAGCCGCATTACCGTTTACAAGTAGCGTTTGTGCAAGTTCTCTAATTTCTGTCTCACCTCTACACAAAGCTAACGGATTATACTTTAATGTTTCTTTTTTAAATGGACTAAATACTAGGACTCTTTTCCCTTGAGCTAGATTTGTCATTGCGGTTTTTCTAAACAGTTCTAGCTTCGGATCTGTTACAACAAAAGATGATTCGGGATTAGATACCAAATTTGGTATAAAGAAGCTTGAAGATTTACCGCTACCTGTTACTCCGGTTAACAAAATGTGAGAGTAACTATGGTTAGCAGATAATCTAACTTTCTTACCCAAAATAACACCATCATCGCCTGTAATATCTTTTAAATCTTTAAGTGAAGCTAATTTTGAACTACCCAGTTGTTTGCCTTTCTTGAATCCCATACCTAACTTCTTGGAAAGTAGCATCAAGGATATTCCGAATACAGCGGCTAAAACAATTGTTACCGCAATGAAAACAATTAACGGCGTAGTATCGCCATACATTATAGATTGCATTATATCTGACAAGCCCATTTCAAAAAAACTTAAAATGATGTTTGTTATGGTTGCAGATATTAAAATTAAAACAGCAATCCCTATTGAAAAAAAGTGATTTTTCACTCTCCTCCCCCCTCTATGTTCTGCTTTCGTTATAGTAATAAAAGGGCTATTGTCAAATTTTCTTTTCTAAAACTTCTTAATAAACTTACACAAAATAAAAAGAGCAAGGGAATTCCCTCACTCTTTAAAAATTATTTTTGTTTAAATTCTTTACCTAAGTATTCTGCTTCGTCTGGTAATTTAATACCCGTTACATAACCTTGTTCATCCAATGTTACTAAAGCATCTACTTTAATTTGAACGGTTTTAACGCCTTTTTTGTATAATAACTCTTTCTCTTGTTGTAGCTTATTATTCACAATGAATTCCTCCTGAGAAACGGTAAAACAAATCGCTTAGAAGCAATTTGCTCTACAACATTCTATTCCATAATTCTTTTAAAAGTGCAGAGTTTAGACTACATATTCTATTTCATTTTTTCAAAACAATAGCATTAAGTAATTCGAGAAAGTGGAACCCAACTGAATACACTACTTCTTAACTATTCATTAATCCTGCCAAAAACAAAATATATAAGATTCTTTCTAATAATTTCATTAATCTCCGACCTTATATATAGCTCTGCTTCCTCTCTGTCCTTAAATTCCTTTTTGCTTACTACCAACGAAGAGTTTTTCTTAGAACAAGAATAATAAACAACATATTGTTCTGTTTGGCTTGTTAAGAGGAAACGGAAATTTTGGTTAATAGTATTTACGTAGCGATCTTTTAGACGGAAACAAGACATATTTTCTGTTTCTTGTTCAAGATAAAAATACTCTAATGCTTCTTTCCACATACATATCCCCCCTTTTACTAGCCTTATAAATAATTCCTATATCATTGCAAGAAACTTACTTCTTTTAATTAACAGGCCTTACTCTAGCTCATATGGGGTAATATTATTTAACTTAATGATGCAGTTTTTAATATCTATAAATATTGCATCATTTTTTATCTATTTCTGTAAGGTTTTTTCTTTTCTAAAGATAAATAACTAGATGAAAAACAGCGCAGCATAGCCAAGGAGGAGTAGTTTTGTTATGGCATAATATATTAGACTATGTATTTATTATTGCAATTATTTTAACGTTGTATCGATTTATCAGAAAAACCGAAGCGGTTAAGATGGTATTAGGTATTGTACTTATCTATGCTTTATCATATATAGCAGGAC